>Ga0233426_10000149_pt1 | contig 79997 bp, 69 predicted proteins | sample SI_118_April2016_6_FD_179875 | JGI IMG/M metagenome (GOLD analysis project Ga0233426, IMG submission 179875) | Seawater microbial communities from Saanich Inlet, British Columbia, Canada - SI_118_April2016_10_MG | ecosystem: Environmental > Aquatic > Marine > Inlet | place: Canada: British... | reverse complement strand
AATCACCGGGGTTAAATTCTTCATCTTTATAATGAATCGAAGGGTTCTCGGTGCCCATGTCCATAAAGCATCGAATGTGGTCGATCACGCGCATCTCGTGCCCTCGCTCTAGCCCCGCTTCGATTAAGCGCTTGGTCGAGTAGAGTTTGGCATTTCTAGATAGGATAGCTATTTTCATAAAGTTCTCATGTGCTTTTGTGCAGGGTGATAAATACTAACATTGGGGCTTAACATTGGGGCTTAACATTGGAGCTTAACATTGGGCTTTAGTTGGTAAGAGTAGCAGGAATCGCATGTCCGCACGGTTTTATTTTTCCCCTATTATGGCCCATGTGTTTTAGTCGCCCGAACAGCATGATTATCTGTTTTACAGTAAGTTATTCAGTTCACGTATTATCGCTGTGGTTTATAGCACCTTGTGATAATAAGCCTTACAATAAAAGTTCTCTCATTAAGCCTCACGATATATTTATGACTTTTCTTCGTTCTATCTTAAGTGATCATCTACCCGATAATTTACATGCAGAAGGGGACGGTGTTAGTGCCAGTTTGCTTGCCGTGTTAAGTGATGATGAGTCGCTGCGATTGCAGGCGATATTGTCGAATGATTCGTCGTTGGCTCAGCAATTCGCCCGCAGTTTAATGGGTAGTGAGTATGTATTAGAAAGCTGTTGTCGAAACCCCGATTTACTCTTTCATTGGTTACTTACCGATGTACCTTACGCAGCGCTGTCGGCGGCACGTATTGTAGAGATGGCAAAGCTGTCTTGTTGTGACTGTGAAACGGTAGACGCGTTAGATAAAGCCTTACGCCAGTTACGCCGTCGCTTAATGGTAGGGGTTATTTGGCGAGACTTGAATCGTTTATCCGACTTTGCTGAAGTTTGTCAGTCCATGACGGCAATGGCCGAAGCGGCTATTCAGCAAGCGGTTGATTTTCATTATCGAGAATTATCTGGTAAACACGGAACGCCTATTGGTGCAGTGTCTGGCTTGCCTCAGCAGTTAGTCGTTTTGGGTATGGGTAAATTGGGTGGGGGTGAGCTAAATCTTTCATCCGATATTGATTTGATATTTGCTTTTCCTGAGTCAGGAGAGACCGACCACCCTAAGCGACCGTTAGATAATCAGTCGTTTTTTATTCGCTTAGGGCAGCGTGTGATCAAAACCTTAAATGATATGACGGTGGATGGTTTTGTGTTTCGTGTTGATATGCGCCTTCGCCCCTATGGGAAGAGTGGTGCGCTAGTGAGTAGCTTTGCGTCTCTCGAAAATTATTACCAAACTCAAGGCCGTGATTGGGAGCGTTTTGCTGCGATTAAAGCGCGAGTGGTCGCCTGTTCGTCTTTACCGGATGCGACACAATCGTTAATGTTGGAACGTGAGGCGGTCGAAGGCTTAAATGCTATTTTGCAGCCTTTTACCTATCGTAAATATACCGATTTTTCGGTGATTGAATCATTGCGCAAGTTAAAGGCCATGATTGTACAAGAAGTGCGACGCAAAGGCATGGAGGCAAACGTAAAGCTCGGCGCAGGAGGTATTCGCGAATTAGAATTTATCACGCAAGCCTTTCAACTGGTGAGTGGCGGGCGAGAAATTACCTTGCAGGAGCGCCACTGGCTTTCTGTTCTCAAACAGCTACAAGTTCAAGGGGTATTTGATGTCTCGCTAACCGAAGAGTTGCGGCAAGCCTATGTTTTTTTACGCGAAACAGAACATGGTATACAGGCATATCGTGATCAGCAAACACAGCAATTACCCGATGATCCTCAAGAACAAATGATACTGGCTTGGGTGATGGGATTTGATGGAGAAAGTGCTTGGCAAGATTTCACTACTCGTCTTAAGCAGCATCGCGATGTCGTGGATGAGCAGTTTCAATTGGTGATTGCCGATCCTGACGATATGACTGATCAAGTGGTGAGCGATGATGCCTCTATGTGGTTGTCCTTATGGTTGGACTGTGATGACGATAAACTTAATGCAGAGGCGCCCGATGAGTTTGTCGTGTTTTTGCAAGAGCAGGGTTATTTAAAAAGTGCGGCGGTTATTCGTGCAGTGACACAGTTGCGCGAAAGCTGGGCAGTAAAGCAGCTGTCTGCTCAGCGACGAGAGTCTTTGGATACCTTGATGCCGCAGTTATTAGTCATTGCTACGCAGGTAGAGCAGCCGGATACTACTGCATTGAGTTTATTAACATGGCTGGGAAAAATTGTTGGCCGCAGTAGTTATATCACCTTGTTAGTGGAAAACCCTCAAGCCTTAAAGCATCTTGCTGATTTATTTGAGGGCAGTGTGTGGGTGGCCGAATTAATGGCAAAAATGCCCGCGTTGTTAGATGAAATGCTGGACATGGTGAATTTATACACCTTGCCAACGAAGACGGAATTACAAAATGAGTTACGAGTTCGCCTACTTCGTACCGATGCGGATGATATAGAGCAAATCATGGAAGTGCTGCGCTATTTTAAGTTGTCCCATTGTTTGCGAGTAGCGGCGAGTGAGTTATCCGGGCGTTTGCCGTTGATGAAAGTAAGTGATTACCTTACTTGGATTGCGGAAGTCGTGTTAGAGCAAGTGCTGATATTGGCATGGGATCAGTTATCCGCTAAACATGGTGTTCCTCAGTATATGGGCGCTGAATGTGATGTGCCTGCTTCCGCTATTTGCCCGACGCAATCGGGCTTTATTATTGTGGCCTACGGTAAAATGGGTGGTATTGAGCTGAGTTACGGTTCGGACTTAGATTTAGTGTTTATCTATCAAGCTGATGCGCAGTCGGTGACGGATGGCGTGAAGTCAATCGATGCACAAACTTTTTATACTCGACTGGGGCAAAAAATTATTCATATATTGAATACGCGCACTTTGTCTGGGCCGCTATATGAAGTGGATATGCGATTACGTCCTTCGGGTAATTCTGGTCTGTTGGCGACATCTATACAGGCGTTTTCACGTTATCAGCATAAAGAGGCATGGACGTGGGAGCATCAAGCATTGGTTCGCGCTCGACCGATTACCGGCGATGCGGAATTGATGGATAGCTTTATCGTGTTACGCAAAAATATACTGCAGCAGGTTCGTGATATAGGGGTATTGCGTGAAGACGTGATCAGTATGCGTCATAAAATGCGTGAGCATCTGGGGGCGGACACTAGTCCTGCTAATTTAGCAAAAAACAACCGTTCGACTGCCGGTCAGAGTGAAAGAGAAAATGCTCCAGAAAAAACTGCCTTATTTCATCTGAAACAAGATGCTGGAGGTATCGTCGATATTGAATTTATGGTTCAATATGCCGTTTTAGCATGGTCACATAAACAGGCAAGTTTAGCTGAATACACGGATAATATTCGAATTTTGGAGCAATTGCAGTCAAGCGTTTGTATGGATTCTGAAGAGGGAGCTTCGTTAATTGATATTTATCAAGCCTATCGAGCCGTTACCCATCGCTTAGCATTGCAAGAGCAGTCTCCATTAATAGAGCAGGCGCAACTATCTGCCTTGTTTGCAGGTTATCAATTATTAGAAAAAAAAGCGTGTGTCGAAACGCTTTGGCAAAAATGGGTATGCGATGTCGATACCTAAACGTAGCATCGCTAATTTTTTGCCATCCGGGTGACAAAAATTTACGTCTATTGTAAATGACCTTACGTCACCGATTATTATAAGAAAGGAATGTGTTTCCATTGAGTGCTTGGCGTTGGGATACGCGTAAATAGTATTTTTATTATTGTTCAGAATTAGGAGAGAAGTATGTCATTTGCAGATCGTGATGGTGTTATTTGGTTAGACGGTGAAATGGTTGATTGGCGTGAAGCAAAAGTACACGTACTTACCCATACCTTACATTATGGTATGGGGGTGTTCGAAGGCGTGCGCGCTTACGAAACAGAAAAAGGTCCGGCCATTTTTCGTCTGCAAGACCATACTGACCGTTTGTTTAACTCCGCTAAAATTCTAGATATGGCCATGCCGTTCTCTAAAGAAGAAATAAATGATGCACAACTTCAAGCAGTGCAGAAAAATAATTTAAGCAGTGCATATTTACGTCCAATGTGTTTTTACGGCTCAGAAGGTATGGGCTTACGTGCTGATAATTTAAAAACGCATGTGATGGTTGCCGCTTGGTCTTGGGGTGCGTATTTGGGTGATGATGGCTTAAATAAAGGTATTCGTATTAAAACTTCATCGTTTACCCGCCACCACGTGAATGTGACTATGTGTAAAGCCAAAGCAAACGGTAATTACATGAACTCGATGATGGCATTACAAGAAGCGCTTCGAGACGGCTATGATGAAGCGATGTTGCTGGACGTTGATGGTTTTGTTGCAGAAGGTAGCGGCGAAAATATTTTCTTAGTTCGTCAAGGAAAAATTTATACGCCGGATTTAACCTCTGCTTTAGATGGCATCACGCGCAATACTATTTTTGTACTCGCGCAAGAATGCGGATATGAAATCATTGAAAAACGTATTACTCGCGATGAAGTTTATATTGCCGATGAAGTGTTTTTTACCGGTAGCGCCGCGGAAGTGACGCCAATCCGTGAAGTCGATAATCGCACCATTGGTAACGGCGGTCGTGGCCCTATCACTGAAAAATTACAAACTATGTATTTTGATGTGGTACATGGTCGTAATCCAAAATATGATGATTGGTTAACGTATTGTTAAGTGCTTATTTTTAGCAAGCCTATGTTTTAACGAATCTATGTTTTAATGAACCTATCTTTGAAAGAAATATTACTATTAACTACGAACTGTAAAATATGAAAGAGAATTACCTCTCACAATTAGACGAACATATTGCCATAATGAATATGTCTCGCGCGCTCGCAGACCAAGTGGCTACGGTCGGTCAACGTTGGATTGATGCGTTAAAGAGCGGCGGCAAAATTTTATTGATGGGCAACGGCGGTAGCGCTGCCGATGCACAACATATTGCCGCTGAGTTAGTGGGACGTTATTTAGTTGAGCGAAAAGGTTTGCCATCGATAGCGTTGACGACTGACACATCTATTTTGACCGCAGTAGGTAATGACTACGGATATGAAGCCATTTTTTCTCGACAAGTAGAAGCCTTGGCTCGTCCTCAAGATATTGTTGTCGGTTATTCGACCAGCGGTAATAGTGCGAATGTTTGCGCGGCGATGAGTGTGGCGAGAGACATTGGTTGCTATACGGTCGCGTTGACAGGAGAAAGTGGCGGAAAATTACTCGCCTTAGTAGACGATTGTATACGTGTTCCTTCTCCATCTACTCCTAGAATTCAAGAAGTTCATGCGTTTGTTGGTCATATGTTGTGTGCCATGGTTGATGACGCTTTTACTCCTGAAGCGGTATAAGCACTCTTATGCTGAAAGTGGCTTTTTTAGATCGTGATGGTGTGATTAACAATGATCTAGGTTATGTATATCAAATTGATGACTTTGAATTTGCAGAGGGCTCTATTGAGGCGTTGAAATTATTACAAGACAATGGTTTCTCGATTATAGTGATTACTAATCAGTCAGGTATTGGTCGTGGTTATTATTCTGAGCGCGATTATCAAGTGTTAACAGAATGGTATATTCAGCGGCTAGTTGAGAAAGGTATTGTTGTTGCAGATGTTTATCATTGTCCTCATGCGCCAGAGGATAATTGCATTTGTCGAAAGCCTAAGGCTGGGTTATTTTTACAGGCTCTGTCAAGGCATTCGGTGGATCTTTCATCATCGTTGATGGTGGGAGATAAATTGTCTGATATTGCCGCAGCTAATATAGCAGGCGTTAAACAATCTTATTTGATAGGTGAGCATTTGAATAGTCATCTCCCAAGTTATAAAAACTTATTGGCATGTGTGCAAGCGCATTGTGATGGCGAGAAAATTTTGAGTAAAGAAAAATGAAAGTCTTAGTGACGGGTGCAGCAGGTTTTATTGGATCTCACGTGACCCAAGTATTGTTGGCGCGTGGAGATGATGTCGTAGGAATCGATAATCTGAATAGCTATTATGATGTTAACTTAAAGGAAGCGCGACTAGAATGGATAGCAGATACGCCCGCATCAGGTGTTTTTTCTTTTCACAAAATGGATCTTGTCGACCAAACAGCAGTAGATGCATTATTTGTTAACGAAAAATTCGATAAAGTCGTGCACTTAGCAGCACAAGCAGGTGTGCGCTATTCTATTGAAGCCCCCCGTGAATATATTGAAAGTAATGTGATGGGCTTTACCAATATTTTAGAGGCCTGCCGTCATAATAGTATTCAGCATTTGGTTTACGCTTCTTCTAGCTCGGTTTATGGTGCGAATGAATCCATTCCTTTTTCGGTGAAGGATAATGTGGATCATCCAGTTTCTCTCTATGCGGCGACGAAAAAGGCCAATGAGTTGATGGCTCACACCTACAGCCATCTTTATGGTTTTCCTACCACGGGGCTGCGATTTTTTACGGTTTACGGCCCTTGGGGACGTCCGGATATGTCGCCGTTTCTATTTGCTGATGCCATTGTGAATGGTAAGCCCTTAAAAGTATTTAATTATGGCAAGCATCGACGTGACTTTACCTATATCGATGACATTGTTGAAGGTGTGGTAAGAGTGTTGGATGTTAATGCGGTTCCGAATAAAAAATGGTCGGGTATGACGCCAGATCCCAGTAGCAGTAAAGCTCCTTGGAAAGTTTACAATATCGGCTGTAGTAACCCCGTTGCATTATTGGATTACATTACGACCTTAGAAACGGTTTTTGGTAAAACAGCAGAGAAAGAATTGCTTCCCTTGCAGCCGGGTGATGTGCCTGATACCTATGCAGATGTCCAAGCATTAATTGACGATGTGGGTTACAAGCCTTCGACAACATTACAGGAAGGCGTAGAAAAATTTGCTGTTTGGTATAAAAAATTTTATAAAGTGTAGTTTGATTGTAAATATTACTTGAAACCAAGAATGATATAGCTACCGGTGGTTAAATGAATAAACCAGTAATTGATTATGCAGCAATAGAGAAGGCTGAGGTGCAGAAAACGCCTTACCCTTTTTTTGGTGTGGATAATGCCTTTGTTGAGTCAAGCCATGACGCTTTACTGAATGATTTTCCCAGTATTAGACATGGCGGCAGCCTACCTTTAGAAAGCATAGCGGTGAAAGGCGAGCTGGCTCGATTGGTTGACGACATTAAGAGCGAGCAGTTTCGTCACTTGCTAGCTAAAAAGTTTGAGGTAGACTTACAAAATAAGCCCATCGTGATTACCGCTCGTGGTTACTCTCGTGAAAAAGATGGCCAGATCCATACGGATTCAAAAACAAAACTAATTACCGTATTGCTCTACGTAAACGATGGCTGGGAAAGTGCTAATGGCCGTTTGCGAATGTTGAAGTCGAATAAGGTAGATGATTATGCTACTGAGTTTTCATCGTCGATAGGACAAATGATTGCGTTTAAAGTAACGGATAATTGCTGGCACGGTTACCAATCTTACGAAGGGCAGCGGCAGTCCTTGCAGATCAATTATTTAGTCGAAGAAAAATATACTAAGCATCATGTTTATCGTCATAAGGTAAGTGCTTTCTTTAAAAAATTATTTAATAACAAATAATAAGTATTGTTTATATGCGTGTATTAATTATCAAGCTGACATCCATGGGTGATTTGATGCACGCCTTTCCTGCACTAACGGATGCGGTAAAACATATTCCTGATATTTCTTTTGATTGGGTAGTGGATGAAAACTTTGCGGAAGTGCCAAAGTGGCATGCTTCAGTAAATAAAGTGATCCCCACGGCTCATCGACGCTGGAAAAAAAACCTCTATCAAGCATATAAAAATGGTGGATTTAGCCAGTTTTATCACCAGTTAAATGCATCAGATTATGATGTGGTCATTGATCTTCAAAGTAACTTAAAAAGTGCATTTGTATCATGGTTACGCAAAGGCGATGTGCATGGTTATGATAAAAATACCTGCCGTGAAAAGCCCGCTCATTGGGCTTATCAGTATCATTATACTATTTCTTTACGACAGCATGCGATAGAGCGGCAGCGCGCATTGTTCTCAAAAATTTTTAATTACGCCTCTCCAGAGCCATTACAAAATTTTGAGTGTGACTATGGTGTTGATTTAAATGCACATGGCTTGCCATCGTTCGCGTTGCCAAAAAAATATGTAGTCTGTGTACATAATGCAAGTTGGCCAACCAAGTTGTGGCCATTACCTGCTTGGCGTGAACTCATTACGCATATCGCGGCTCAGGGTTTTTCCATATTATTGCCATGCGGTAGTGATAATGAATACCAAAGAGCACAAGAGATCGCCGATGGCTTTCCAGATACAATGGCGCTCCCTAAAATGAATTTGAATGAAATGGCTGCTATTATGTCGAATGCACAAGCCGCGGTTTGTAGTGATACCGGCTTAGCTCATATGGCCGCGGTTGCATCGATACCTGCAATTACCCTATATGCAGTAACGGATACTTTATTGATTGGTACCGCAGGAAAAAATCAGCAGCATCTTATTGCAAGAAATAAGACAGGCAACAGCAAAAAAAATAAAGTCGAAAAGAGTCAGGTTACACCTGCAATGAGCGATATATCAGTTGATGATGTATGGCAGCGCTTGTTGCCGATATTGAATACGTCCGCAAACAATCATTAGTCGAAGTAATTCACCACTGTTGCTAATGGTTACCACCAATAAATAAGTCGAGAGCCTCATGCCTTTATCATTTCCTCATTACCACGGTGCCAATGTTGCAGTGATCGGTGACATTATGCTGGATCGTTATTTTTACGGTAATGTTAACCGGATCTCTCCCGAAGCACCTGTGCCAATTGTTCACGTTAAGCGAGAAGAGCAGCTGCCAGGTGGGGCAGCGAATGTGGCAGTGAATTTAGCATCGTTAGGTGCTAATGCATCGTTGGCCGGTATAGTCGGAAATGATCGAGATGGCGACCAATTACTCACACAGTTAGAGTCAATTAATGTGGCTTGCCGTTTTCACCGATCAAACCATAATACGATAGTGAAAACTCGTATAATGGGTGAGCAACAGCAATTATTACGAATGGATTTTGAAGAAAAGCTATCGAGCAATGAATGGGGCAAACTTTGGCCGATAGCAGAAGAATGCTTATCTGCAGCGAAAGTGTTGGTGTTGTCAGATTATGATAAAGGTACGTTGAGTAACTGCCAAAAAGCGATTCGTTACGCGATGGGCAAGTCTATTCCAGTCGTTGTTGATCCTAAGGGAGCCGATTTTGCTAAATATGCCTGCGCTGATTTACTTACGCCAAATCTATCGGAATTTTTAGCGGTGGTGGGTTCGGTGAGTTCTGAAGCAGAGATGGAAGAAAAGGCGCAAGGGCTTATTAGCCGTTTAAATATAGGTGCGCTATTAGTCACGCGGAGCGAAAAAGGTATGACCTTATTTCGCCCCAATCAAGATCCATTTCACTTGCCTGCCATTACTAAAGAAGTTGCAGATGTAACCGGTGCGGGCGATACGGTAATTGCTACGATAGCAGCGTCATTAGCAGCGGGGGCCGATCTAGCGTCTGCCGTTACTCTATCGAATATTGCGGCGAGTATTGTGGTGGGTAAAGTAGGCACCACGGCCATCGCGGCACCAGAATTGGAACTGGCTTTTCATAATTATCACCAGAGCCAAGGCTCATTGAGTAATGAGCAGCTAGCGCTAGCGGTAAAGCTGGCTAAGCAGCGTGGTGAGAAAGTTGTTTTTACTAATGGTTGTTTTGATATTCTCCATGCAGGGCATGTGACTTACTTACAACAAGCGCGAGCACTAGGAGACCGCCTAATTGTTGCCATTAATAGTGATGAATCAGTAAAGAAATTAAAAGGCGAAGGCCGCCCAATAAATTCCGTTGATCGTCGTCTGGCGGTACTGCAAGGTTTAGAAAGTACTGATTGGGTAACGATGTTTGACGGCGATACGCCAGAGTCCTTGCTCAAAGAGCTGCAGCCTTCCCTTCTAGTAAAGGGCGGAGACTATTCTGAAGAGCAAGTCGTAGGTAAAGAAATTGTGCATGCTTACGGTGGTGAAGTGCGCGTTATGTCGATGGTGCCTGATTGCTCAACAACACAAATTATTGCTAAGGCTAGGCTTTAATACTTAAGTGTTATTAGGTTTTGGTTGTCAATAAGTGTGTGCTTTTTGATCTGTTGGTAAAAGAGGTAGCGCCCGCCGATTATTGTTTCGCCTAATATCTTTCGTGCAACTTTTTCATCTTCAGCTATGTTGGAAGTGTTGTCAGCTATCCTGCAATGTCCCAATTGTTCGTTCCAATACTCTATTCTTTTTTGTGTTGATGCAAACAGCTCTGTTTTTTCGAAATCGCGCGTGGTTGCTTGTATGATATTTGTTCTTCCAATGGTTCGATAATTTGCCGCAAAAAAACAAAGATCATCTTGCGTTGCTGTTTTTTTGTTTATGCGTTCATAAATGCTTTTGGTTAATGGGTGTCTATTTATTATTTTCTCGGCAAATTCATTTTCATCGAAGTCGACAACTTTTTCTATTATATTTTCTTTTGAAGAAAAAGGAATGTGTAGTAAAGGTGTGTTACTGTTTTTGATATTAATTTTCTTTTTAAATAAAGCGAATTTTAAAAAATGAAATTTTGCATTGTGATTTCCATGGTAAGGCAAGAAGAGAGGTGTTTTTTTTGCGTTGTATGCAAGCTTGTGCACGCTGCTTTTTTTGTTGAAAAACCTAATGTCAGAATTAGAGTCTAATTCATTTTTTTGATTCGAAAAGTTTAATCCGTTGGTCCATTGAAACCTGATGGCATCGTGCCCTTTGTTTTCAGTTAAAAACTTATGAAAGTCTTCTTTGTTTTTAAAGGGTAAGAATTCATCTATATCTAAAATAAAGGTGAAGTCGCTTCTATGTCTTATGTTTTTGAATTCAAGAATGGAGTTGATGCCAATCATAGCGTTAAAGAAGCTATAGCTTGTTTTGTAAAAGTGAGCCTTCGAAGATTTGCCGTTAAGATCGCGCAAGTCAACTTTTGAACATTGGTCTATAATATGGATTTCATCGAATAATTTTTCATTGTGAGCTAAAAACAATGGAATATACTCGAAGCTATTTTTGACCTGACATACAAGTATGTTTTTCATTGGCCATATTTATCGTATGATTTTTTTGCGCTAATCGAGTTGTTTTTTATGTGTTCAGGATTTATAGAGCCTAGGATAATACTGCTAACGCCTGAATTTTTATAAATGTGATCAAAGGTTTTTTGTATACTTTTTTCTGGTGATGTTAATGTACAGTTGCCACTATCAAAAGCTTTCTTTATGAATATGCTTTTTTTATGTTGCCCCGCATATTCGATGACAGGTATATCTTGTTGATAGGTTAGGCTATGTGCAACCATTATGATGTCAGCACATTTTGCAGCAAGAATCCCACCATCCACCGTTTTAGTTGACATGCCAGTTGCGCGAATGAGGCCTTTTTGTTTTAACTGATTAAGTGTATCTAATGCACCATAATTCTGAATAATATTTTCATCATCACCGTTAGAATGGACTAACACTATATCTAAGTAATCTCTCTGTAATCGTCGTAAGCTATTTTCAATGCTGATCTGTATGTGTTCAGGGCTAAAGTTGTATATTGACTGTCCTGTTGCAGGGTTAAATATTTCCCCCACCTTTGTAGAAATAATCCATTCATTAGATGTGTGTTTTATTAGTTCACCTAGGCGAGCCTCGCTATTTCCATAAGCGGGTGCAGTATCCAGTAAGTTGATGCCCTGTTCTGCAGCAGTATGCAATATAGCAAATGCAGTTTTGTCATCAGGGATGTTGAACGTAGTAGGGTATTTAACGGCGGTGTTGCGGCCTAATTTAACGGTGCCTAACCCAAGTACGCTGACATTTATATCTGTGTTGGTAATGTTAACTTTTTGCATTAAATGCTCTGTCCCATAAGCTGCTTGAAAATTTCACTGGAAAATTATGGATAATTTCCTCTAATGCTTTATCTTGCTGGGTGTGTGAGATTTTAAAGGGTGTAATGTTTTGATCCTCTAATTGCTTAATGGCTTGGTCAGTTAGATTGGGTGTTAGGGCCAATTTAGTCGGCCATGCGATAGCAATGTTTTTGACATCGGCTAAAAAAGCAGTGTCTGGTCGAAGTAAGTTTTTTTGTGCCGGTTCTGCGCGGTTAACGCAGTGTGTTGTCCATTCTGCATCGCTCGTGTCTAGCCAGGGCAGTATTTTTTGTAATGTGAACCGTGTGTGTTTGATCAAAGACTCAGACGTTTGATCAATGCTTTCCTCGGCTATATTTCCTCCGATATACCACACGTTATCACCATCCGCATGTGTGTGTGTGGTGATAGTAGCTATTGGCTTTGTACTGGCGCCGATGCAATGTGCGTATAAACGAGGTAATTTTATATCTTTTATTAACACCATTTGCAGTGGTCGGCGTTGCATTTTAGGCGAGTTAATATTAAGTTTTTGGAGTAACTCTTCATTGCCTTCACCGCTGCTTAAGATGATTTTTTGTGTGTGTATTTCGAATGCATCACTAATGATGCCGCTAATTAACCCGTTCGTTGTGTCTACAAATTGATAATCGCTATTGGTACATATAATACGATGCTGCCATTTTTCAGCTAAATTTTTCAATAAGCTAGGTATATCTAGAACAGGCTCATTCAATTGGTAAAGGTTACCTTTAAAAGCCGCTGTATTGAAAATGTCAGGGTAGGATTTTTTTGGTAATGACTGCATCTTCCCGTTGAGGGCTTTACTTGAGAGAAATGAAGTGAACTTCGATGAAACGCTTTGTGTCGACCACATCAGTTGATGCTGGGTAAGTAATTTTGTTTGAGATAAGTCAATTTCGCCTGAGCCAGCTAAGCAATCTAGCCAGCGTTGAGGCATCTCGGCAATGGCAGATGCAGCACCCGTTAATATTCCATTTAACGTGTATTTTGTACCACCGTGGATAATGCCTTGGGAGCTCAGTGTTTGACCGTTGCCGATTGAATGCTTTTCAATAAGTATGGCGTGGTAGCCAAGGTCATTTAAGCGATGATGCATCCATAGGCCAGCGATTCCGCCGCCGATAATGATAATGTCTGATTTTATTGGTGTATTCACAGTACTTTAGTTATTTTGTGGTGTGTTTATTGTAGGGGGATACGTTTGATAGTGTTGAATCGTAAGTTTTTCATTGTTTTTTTTAGATAGATTAACACTCATTTGATGATCCTTAATCTCTTTAGGTTGACGTAGAGTTCGTTAGGTTTTTGGTCGCCGTCTGCGATAGCATGGCCCCACACCATAGGAAAATAAATTTCCCTTCTACTGAGGCAGAAAAGTGTCCATTAAACATCGATGTTCCAAGCCAAACCAACAAGATAGACCTACCTATACCCATATAAATGTTTTCAGGTCTTTGCTTAAAACAAAAATATATAAAAATGAAAAATATAATCAACCCTACTATTCCTTGTTCCACTAAAATTAGTAAGTATTGATTATGAGGGTCCCGTGTTACCGTGCCTTTCCAGCCGTTTTGGCCTTTAACTTGCTTTTCATATTCTAACTGCATGCTTTTTAAGCCATGGCCGGTCAATGATGCGTTTTTTACTATGGGAAGAGTGTTTTTCCAAAATACTACTCTTGCGCCGCTTGATGTTAATCTATTGCTGCTTTCTATATTTGTGATCTCTGTCCATACCTTTTTGATTTGAGCGTGAGGTGTCGGAGACAAAAAAAGCATACTTGCAAATATTATGCAAAAAATAGGAGTGAGTAATATCAGTTTTTTATTACGTGAATATATGAATATACAAACAATAAGGATTAAGCCTGCGACATAGCTGCTTCTGGATGTTGAAATGAAGAAGCAGTTGGTCAGTATGACAATGCATACCAAGGTTAATATCAGTTTAGTTTTAAAAGAGAGGCTTTTTTTATAGAAAATTAGCATTGTTGCAGAAAAGGCAGCTACAAAAAAAACGGTGCCTTGCGTGGCATGGTTTCGGAGTAGTTCGGAAGGTTGTTTTTGAAGTGGCCAACTAAATAGATAATCTAGCCATGATAGGGCAGCAAAAAAACCAATGCTGATAATGAATGTTAATAAGAATCTCTGTTTAAGTTGAGAGTTGAAACATAATGAAGCGGCAATAGGTAGCAGTAGAATTTTTCGCCAACTTATAATGTGTTCTAATTTGTCTTCCCATGGGGCGGAGCTCCATAGACTGGACAGCATGATGAAGCTGCATAGCAGCAACCCTGAAGTAATCATAGGTTGTGATAACGAAGAGATAAATCGTTTGCGTAGTTCTGGAGTGGCGATAAAAAGAGTGTAGATTGCTACTTCAAGTAAGCTTGTTAGTACGGGTGATACAGGAATACTTACCAATAAACCAAGTAATAAATAGCTCGCAAATAACGTTTGCTTGTTTTCGGTTTGATTCATAAAGTTATAGCTTTTGTAGCCACCTTTTGACCGACTGGTTTTTAAACTGATGCCAATGAAACCGAAGTTTAATATATAGAAGGCTGTGTTTTGATCTAGAGCCATCTAGTGTCGTTTGAAACTTTCCGGTACAGCTAGCTTGTCGGACTATAGCCTTTTTAGGCCAAAAGTGTGGCGCATCAATATCTGCATCTATTTTACACATAAGGCCATCAGCAGGAAGATTAATTTTATTATGTTTTAGCCATTCGAGTCGTTTAAGTATAAGAGTACTGTCGATTACAAACCCGTCTGCTGTCGTCATTCGCCTAGGGACTAGAGGAAAGGGATGATTTAAAAAGCCCTTAGGTAGTTTGGTGTCTGATCCACCTAAAAATATGAGGTGACCGGGAGGTAGTGTGTCCGCGCTTTTAATAATGTATTCTAAATCAGTTCTGAAACTCTCATCTAGCATGGCATCATCCTCTAGAATCAACGCCCTGTGAATATTTTCTGCAGCCATTCTTTTCCATACAGCAATATTCTTTAACACTAAAGACTTGTGAGCCATTTCCATATTACTAGGAGAGAATATAGATAGATCTTCCTCTGTGATTTCAGGAATATCAAAATCAAAAATGAACTCAAACTCAATGTTATGCTTATTTAGCTCTGCAGTGATGTGTTCAATGCGTTCATCGAAAGCTTTTACTGTTAGAACATAAACTTTATCAACACCAAATAATGGTATAGCTTCAGGCTTTGTTGGCATGGTTAATTTTCAGCTTCTTCTGAGTGACAGCCCATATTTTAAGGGCTGAAGGAATTGGATGTATGATATTATTGCAGAAATCACGTAGCGGCTCAGTATAGAGATTGATTGTGTTTTTGTCTATTTAGCTTATGGAAAAGCCTATTCGTGAGCGTGTATTTTTTGATCAATTTCAACTGTTGCTCCTTAAGCTGTTATTAATAATCTAGAGGTTTTTTGTATTTATGAGTGTTAGTGCGGTCCTTATCGTTAAAAACGAGCAAGACAGGCTTAAAGGTTGCTTGGAGAGCCTTGCGTGGGCGACAGAAATTGTCATCGTTGACTCAGGTAGTACGGATAACACACTGAATATCGCTAAGCAGTATACGGATAAAGTATATATCCATACTGACTGGGAAGGCTTTGGTAAGCAAAGGCAGTTAGCCCAAGGTTATGCTGTATGTGATTGGGTTTTTGCAATAGATGCAGATGAGATTGTCACAGCGGACCTGAGAGAATCAATAGAGCATGTTGTCCAGACTAATGATCAGCGGTATGCCTATGCGGTAAACCGTAAAAACTGGGCTTTTGGCCAGTTTATTCATCACAGTGGTTGGAGCCCAGATTGGGTGACTCGACTTTATCCGAGAGCAAAGACCTCTTATTGTGATTCTTTAGTGCACGAAAGCTTGTTGATCCCAGAAGGAATAAAGATAGAGTCTTTGCCTAAAGCGTCACACTTACTGCATTACACATACGATAGCCTTTATGATTATAACCTTAAGGTCGCAGGGTATTTGAAAGCGTGGGCAGATCAGCGTGTAAGGACAAAAAAGTCCAGCGTGCTCAAAGGTGTATGCCACGGAATGTTTGCATTTTTTAGAATGTATATCCTTCGGTTGGGCTTCCTAGATGGGCGTCATGGATTTATTTTAGCCTTTCTTACGGCTTATACAACTAGCTTAAAATACTTTGATTTGTGGCTTCGACAACAAGAAAATACCAACGATGGTTAGTTCAGTTTCTCTTCTCATTACCACATATAATTGGTGCGATGCCCTTAGACAGGTATTGATCAGTGTTGCTAATCAAAGTCATCTACCCAGAGAGGTAGTGATTGCTGATGATGGCTCAGATGAACGCACGTCAATCTTTATCAAGGGCCTGCAATCAACTTTTCCCACGCGATTGATTCATTGTTGGCAAGAGGATAATGGGTTTAGAGCTGCGGCGATAAGGAATAAAGCGATATCACAAATAACAGCTGATTATGTCGTGATGATTGATGGTGATATGGTGCTGCATCGTCATTTTATAAAGGATCATCTTGATTCGGCTCGTCAAGGGTACTTCATACAAGGCTCTAGAGTTATTACGTCTCCAGCGGCCGCGAAAGAAATATTATCTGGGTCTAATGACATTCATTTTTTCGCTAAAGGGATTAGCAACCGATTCAATACGATCAATTCCCCCTATTTAAGTCTTCTATTTAGCGTTAATGATACGTCGATGAAATCAACAAAAACTTGTAATTTTTCTGCTTGGAGAGATGATCTCCTTAGGATCAACGGCTTTAATGAAGATTATGTGGGTTGGGGTAGAGAAGATAGTGATCTTGTTGCTAGGTTATTCCATAGTGGGAAATCACGTCGACGGCTGAAGTTGCTAGCAAATGCTTATCATATTTATCATCCCGATAACTCTAGAGGACGTTTGTCTCGTAATGACCAACTATTGTCTCATTGTTTGAGTGTTAAGCAGATTCGCTGTGATAATGGGATAGATAAGTACTTATCCTCTGAGTTTACATATAACGCTAATACACATAAAAGTTAATATATGAAAAAGGTTGCCCATTCAATTCATATTGTCCGCCGTTATGGTCTAGTTGGGGGCATGGAGAATTATGTTGTTCAGCTGGTATCGGCGTTAGTTTCTTTGCATCAAAAGGTCACAGTTTTGTGTGAGGTGGATGAACATGCCAGCTCTCCAGAAAGCGTTAGGGTTGTCGAGCTAGGCAACCGCTATCGTAAGCCTCGTTGGCTGGCACAATGGGGCTTTTCTCAGAGAGTTTCCCATTACTTAGAGGCACACCCTGACTCTGAGGCAGTCATTCACAGCCATGAGCGCACAGCGGTTCATCACGTGACCACTTTTCATGGTCCTCCATTTCTATGTCGTAAAAAACGCGCGCTAGATTTCCTATCACCTCGCATTCATATGTGGTCGTACCTAGAGCGCCGAGAATTACAGCGTGCACAAGTTCAGGCAATACTGCCTAATTCACCGATGATCGCAGATCAATTGATAAGGCTTTACCCTTCTGTAGAAAGTAAAGTATTAGCACCCGCTTACCCGGGAGTAACGGAAGAATTTTCATTTATCAAGCGTCAGTCGGGTGATCGCTTAACGATAGGATTCTTGGGTCGTGAATGGCAACGTAAAGGCTTAGATATTGCCTGTTTGATCGTAGCTTCATTACGCGAGTTGCTACCGGAAGTACACTTTGTCGTGGCGGGTTGTGACCCGCAAGAGGTTCAGCCGCTTTTTGCAGGTTGGCCTGATGAGTTTTATACCTTGGCGGGTTGGATTAAGCAGCCAGAGCAGTTTTTAGAAAAAATAGACTTGCTGTTGCATCCCGCACGATCTGAGCCCTTTGGAATGGTGGTAGCGGAAGCCAACGCGGCATATATCCCCGTGATCGTATCAGAGCACTGTGGTGTTTCCGCCTTAATCGGTGAGAAACAAGGGAGCGTTTGTTCGTTAAATGTTCAGCAACCGGAGATTGCTCATTGGGTTGCGGTTTGTTATCAGTGGCTAGCAGAAAAAAGGACAGTGTCGCCTTTATTGCTGACGTGGGACAAGCTTGCGCAACAGCACATTGGCTTATACCAACGGTTGTTATCAGAGCGATAGCCTCTTTTTATGGACGTTATTTTTTCTGCTTCCCCTGTGTTCTACGACTATTTATCTAATATGTTGATCACTTGTGTCGGATGAAGCTTCTGCATGCAGTTATGATGCTTTTCGGGGCATTCACGCTGAAAACATGGGCCACAATCTACTGATACCGACAGTGTTTCCGCAGTGTTGGATAGTGGCGGTGTGAATTTGGAGGAGGTTGATCCATAAAGCGCAACTAGGGGCTTGTTTAGCGCAGAGGCAATATGCATGAGCCCTGAGTCATTAGAGACTACATGATCAGCTAGCGATAAGAGATCAATGGCTTCCTCTAAGCTGGTTTTTCCACATAATTGTGTGAGGTATTCTGTTTGGTGTTCGTGAAGTTTCTGATGTACTTCTAGCGCAATGGATTCGTCAGCCGAAGAGCCCATAACCCAGACCTGATGCCCTCGTCGGATCATTGCTTTTGCGGTAGCGGCATAGTGTGCGGCTGGCCACTGTTTAGATGAGCCAAACTCAGCCCCTGGGCAAAGTGCTAGTACGGGTTGATTGGTATGTAGAGAAAACTTCTCCAATAATGCAGCTATATTGTTCGAATTGGCCTTCAATGCCGGAATAGGGCAGTGTTGAATGTTGGCTTTGCCAATGTTTTTGGGTGGGTGAGCAAGAGCAACAAAGCGTTCCACCATGAATGGGAGTGCCTGTTTGTCTAATGTTCGGCAGTCATTTAATAAGCCGTAACGCATCTCGCCTTTCCAGCCTGTACGTAAGGGGATATTGGCAAACCATGGGATGAGTGCAGATTTCCAAGAGTTGGGTAATACGATCGCTTGGTCGTAACGCTCTTTGCGTAGCTTGACTCCAAGTGCTCTACGCATGCCTATTTTAAATAAGCCATGCCCTAGGGGCATATCAATAGCGCGATTCACTTCAGGCATCCGCTCAATAATAGGACGACTCCAGTTTGGCGCTAAAACATCAATAATAGCGTTTGGGTGTAGTTCTTTAATACGAATAAATAAGGATTGCGCCATGACCATGTCGCCTACCCAAGAAGGGCCAATGATCAGGACTTTGTGGGGGTTAGCTTGTGAGGTGGTTGACGACATGATTTCCTCTAGGCTGGCCAATTACAAGGGCTATTTTAAGCAATTGATAGGCGTTTATAGAATAAAGCCGTTACAATACAAGTTGATTTTTACTTAGGCAATTCTTTTTGCCTGTTATAGCTCTGTTTATTACGGCTCCGCTTATCATTGGTGGATAACAATATGCTCTACATTCTGTTTTGGAACTCATGCAAAAGACCAGCGACACAGCACTCTACTTAAGGCTTCTATCTTATATAAAACCGCACTTACCTATGTTCATTTTAGGTATTGTTGGTTTTGTGGTCTTTGCACTCACCCAGCCGTTGATGGCTTGGCTCCTAGGCGAGATAACCGATGCAATTAACGATCAAGATAAGGAAGCTCGATACGTTATTCCTCTTATGGCGATAGGTATCATTTTTGTGCGTGGCATAGGTACCTTTGTTGGTGATTATGGGATGGCGAGGGTGGCATTTGGGGTGATTCATGCACAACGTCAAGAGTTGTTTAACCACCTGACCACTTTACCTAATGCTTATTTTGACTCTTATAATTCTGGGGCGCTCATTTCGCGCATTACCTTTGATGTTATGCAGGTGACTCAAGCGGTAACGGATGCATTGAAAATCCTTACTCGAGAAGGCGCTACCGTGCTCTTCTTATTAGCTTATTTACTCTATCTTGATTGGCAAATAACGTTGGTGTTTATTGTGATAGCACCGATTTTGGGTGTAGTGGTGAGTAAAATTAGCAAGCGCCTACGTTTGCTAAGTTCACGTATTCAGTCGAGTATGGGCGATATTACCCATGTCTGTTCAGAAATGATAAATAACTTTCGGGTAATGCGCGTGTTTGGCGGTGAAAATTATGAAAAACAGCGCTTCGAAAGAGAAAGCCATAATAATTACAAGCAAAATATGAGGCTGACTATTACTTCTGCACTGGCAACGCCGGTGACACAAATGGTCATAGCGTTTGCTTTAGCTGTGATCGTATTTTTAGCGCTGAGCTATATGCAAGCAGAAACTGCCGGTGCCTTTATTGCTTATTTGACGGCCGCATTTTTGATTCCAAAATCAGTTCGTCAGTTAACCGAGGTGATGAATAAAATTCAAAAAGGTATTGCAGCATCAGAAAGTATTTTTGCCCAGTTAGATGAAACGACTGAAAAGAATACAGGTATATTATCGGGTGTTAAAATAGTAGGTGAATTGCAATTTTCGAATGTTGGTTTTAGTTATCCCATTGCTGGAAAGCCTGCTTTATCCTCTATTAGTTGTCGCATTAGTGCGGGCAAGACGGTGGCTTTGGTAGGGCGCTCAGGTAGTGGCAAAACAACATTGGTCGGTTTGCTTCCCCGATTTTATGATGCTAATACAGGTAATATTTTATTGGATGGTAAAGACTTGTCTGATTATGATATTACTTTTTTGCGTCAACAGATTTCGTTAGTGAATCAAAATATTACGTTGTTCAATGACACTTTGTTCAATAATATTGCTTATGGTGATATGAAAGATATGTCTGAAGAAGACGTGATTGATGCGGCGAAACAGGCGAATGCTTGGGAATTTATTGAGAAAATGCCTGAAGGCTTGCAAACATTGGTAGGTGAGAACGGAACTCGTTTGTCGGGTGGACAACGCCAACGAATAGCTATAGCAAGAGCATTGTTAAAAGACTCACCTATATTAATTTTAGATGAAGCAACCTCTGCGTTAGATACAGAGTCAGAGCGTTATATCCAGCAAGCGTTGGAAACGGCGAGCCAAGGACGCACAACGATTGTCATCGCGCATCGTTTAAGTACTATCGAAAACGCTGATAGAATTTTAGTTATGGATCAAGGCAGAATAATGGAAGAGGGAACGCACCAAGAGTTGATAAAAGCAAATAGCCATTACGCAAAATTACACCAGCAAGGCTTTAGCGAAGCTTGATGGTTAGTTTAATTTTTTTAGGTGGTTATCCTTTATGAGATGGCTCTATACTTTGTTTTTCTATATTTGCTTGCCGTTGATTGTGTGTCGCTTGTTGTGGCGTAGTCTGAAGTCACCCGCGTATCGTCAGCGATTAACTGAGCGTTTTGGTTTTTTTCCGAGTGCTGATGTTCGTCAGTCGTCGGTATCAATATGGTTGCATACTGTTTCTGTAGGCGAGACTATATCTGCTTACCCTGTTGCCTGTCGCATATTAGAAGCGTACCCGCAATATACGTTGTGGTTGACAACAACAACACCAACGGGTTCTGCTCGCGCAAGAGACTTGTTTTCAGAAGAAATTGTGCGTGGGCGAGTTATGCATAGCTATATGCCTTATGACTTGCCTGACTGCATGGCTCGTTTTATTCAAAAGATTCGTCCGGTGTGCGCCATTTTTATGGAAACAGAAGTCTGGCCGAATACATTGACAGCATGCAATAAAAAACGCATTCCTTGTGTGCTAATCAATGCTCGTCTATCCGAAAAATCCTTACAGAAATATCAACGACTTGCCTCTTTTTCGCAGCAAACCTTTTCACTATTTTCGCATATAGTGGCGCAAACAAAAAATGATGCCGACCGTTTGCGGGCTCTCGGTTCTATGCTAGTTACCGTGTCAGGTAATATTAAGTCAGAAGTATGTGTCACTCCTGAATTATCAGACGCTGCAAAGCAATTACGTGAACAATGGTCTAGTAATGGAAGAAAGGTAGTCATGATTGCTGCGAGTACCCATGCAGGTGAAGATGACATTATCCTGTCTGTTTATAGAAAGCTGTTGGGTGAGCATCCGTCCTTAAGATTAGTTATTGTTCCTCGCCATCCTGAACGTTTCGCTGATGTTGAGCAGTTATGTCTTGCGCAGGGATGGCAAGTTGCACTCCGTAGTAAGGAACGATCCGTAGTAGATAATACGCAAGTGATTATTGGTGATACTTTAGGGGAGCTACTGTTATTTTATGGCGCATCAGATATTGCAATTATAGGGGGGAGTTTTATCAAACATGGTGGGCACAATATGTTAGAGGCCGCTGTGTGGGGCTTGCCTATTATAAGTGGTCCCAGTGTTTATAATTTTTCCCAAATCGCTAAAGATATGCAGGATCAAAACGCTTTAATATTGGTTGATAATCAACAAGTATTAGCGGTGACTGTAAATCAGTTGCTGCACGATACTTGCGGGATGGCATTGCTAGGCTCTAATGCGAAACAATATGTAAAGCAATCAACCGGTGCGGTTGAAACAACGATGATCGCCATAAAACATTATTGCTGAAATCATTCATCAATAAAAAAGGGAGGCAGCGCACTGTCTCCCTTTTTAGTTTCCTTTTTCTTAAGCTGGGACGTTAATCACTATGCGGTTTGAGCTTTTGGACTTGCCGGTAGATCTAATTTATCATCTGCGGTCACTACCAGCCAGATACCGGTAAAGACGAGAGCTGCGGCGATAAAGAAGTTGCCGCCAGGTACTTCGCTATAGAAGAAGTATCCTACAATACCTGCAAATACTGGATGCAGTACATTGACTACCGCCACTGATTGGCCGCGTAAGGTTTGCATGCTCTTGTTAAGTATTGTGTGCCCAAGAACAGTGGGTATCAATGCTAAGCCGATAACGACTCCCCATTGGTAATTGTCTTGAGGTATATATTCCGCAGGGGTATAGCCGCCAATGGCAACACCGTAAACAATTGATGAGATGAGCGCGAGCAATCCAGTAACAAGATAGAGCGGGAATATATAAAGAAATATGCTCGGCAATCCAGCAAATTTTTTCCCCAAACATAAATACGCAGTTAAAAATATCATGCCGAATAAACACATAATATCGCCATAAAGGTAGGTGGTAGATAGGTTCAAATCTGTATAAAACAGCACTAATAACCCCAGCATGGCAATGCCTGTCGATATTTTTTCACGCTTCGTGGTTGATACGCGATAAACGATCCACAGCATAAATGGCATTGCTAGCGGCATTAAGTTAATCAACATAGATGCATTCACTAGCGGCGCACTACGTACCCCAATATTCCATACCACTAATTCGGCAAAAAAGAAAAATGCGGGTAGAAAAACAGCTAAGTATATCCCTTTTCCTTTGACTAATTCCCGCATATCAAAACTAGGGTTTTTTCGTAAATGGTAAAAAAATAGTGGCGCTAACACTATTGCTGAAATAAGGCAGCGATAAGCGACTAATACCACAGGGTGTAGTGACGATTCCCTTATGCAAAATGGGGCAAAAGCGGTGCAGGCAATACCAAAAAGTAGTAGTAGATATCGCTTGGCATACATTTTTTCGATCATAGGTCACCGCCGATTATGGTCTTTGAAGATGAGTGTTTCATGATGGGTTTTCCAATAGTGCCTGCCTTATAGATAAAAATATTTTCGATCTACAAGGCCGTAAAGTTAGCTATGCAAAATAGTTAAATGATTAGCTTAGTTTCCTTTGAGAATTTAATTTCTTCCCCATGTGGCGTGTCCGTGAACCGAGCGTATCGGTCTTCACCGCCGCCACCATAGACATATTTTTTCTGGCCGGTGATTAGGCCTCCGCCGAAATCATATTCAGCTTTCCAGCGAACGGCTTCTTTTCTTGAGTTCCAATCAACAAAACGTAGTGCAAGGCCTAAACGTCGTGTTTTACTTTCAGCCAAGAAAGGAGCGCTTCTGTGCCATACGTATTTGCTGAAAATGAAAGAATCCCCTACTTCAAAATCATCTTCGATACGATTTTTTTCTAAGAAAGGAATCAGCGCCTTATGATTTTCTTCTAATATTTTGAGATGGTTTTCAATTGACTCTGGGTCTTTGTTGTATTGAGGAGCTAAGAGACTACCTAAGTCAAATCCATAGCGTGCAGAGTGTATGTTTTCTGGTACGTAAGCCATGCCGCCACCTGATTTCTTGGCATTGATCGCCTGCAGTGGTGTCCATAAGGTATAACCAAGATCGGCTGGACGAATATAGCCCATGCCAATATAAGCGTAATGCCACGGTAGACCAACGCCGCCTTTAGATAGTTCGAATGATTGTGCTTCAGTGAAGATAAGTTTGCGATTGGTGAGTTGCGTCATCATGTGGCGAAACTCTGCATGGTTTAAGACGCTATTGAGAAAAGGCCCTTCGTTTCTACGGCAGGTAAAACGAGAAATAGTGCCGTCATTATTCACTTCGTCAGTAGCAATCCAGTCTTCTACTTGTTGTCTTATTCCTGCAATTCCTTTTTCGGTGAACAGGCCTTTAATACGGATAAAACCATCACGTTTAAAGTTTTCTAGCTCTTCCTCGGTAAAGTGTAATTGGTTAACGAGTTTGTTTTCTTTTGCTAAAACTTCGTTTTTAATTGCTTCAGTGGATGCGCTCATAATGTCCTCTTGCTTTTTTATTGTGGGTGATGTGAAGGTTCATTTTTTTATTTTTTATTCGGTTTGCTTTTTGACAACATGGATAAAAAAGTCACTGTCGTCTTCGATGAATTTTTCTTCGAAATCGCCAAATGTTTGAATAGTACTGAATCCTGATTCTCGTATGAGTTGGCAAAAATAGTTTTTTCTAAGTGGGAACTGATTTAGAGTGTATTTATCTCCGTCTGGAAAAGTGTATTCAAAACGAGCAAGGTTTTTATCAAGATGTACGGGTTCAGCGCTGACTTTATCGCCGCAGTAGTAATATTTATGTTTTGTCTTAAAACCTGAATCCAGCATGTGATCATAATTTCTTTGGTCAATAATGAGTATTCCATCCGGCTTGAGAGCGGCATAAAATTCTGCTAAAGCGCGTCTTCTATCCATCTCATCATGTAAGTGGCTAAATGAATTTTCCAAGCAGACAATCGCGTCGAACCTTTCGTGTACTGACTCACCTAGATGCCGCCAGTCGGCTTGGTTTGTTTTTAGTATGTGGCCGCGAGATTTTGCATTTTCAAAAGCGCGCGCTAGCATAGTGGCTGAACCATCACTTGAGGTGACGTCAAAACCACCTTCAATTAGGCTAACAGAATGAAATCCTGTTCCTGTAGCTACATCTAATATCTTCTTTTTTTTATGTTCATTTAATAGGTCAATAAAAAATGTTCCTTCGCCTAATGCTCGTGCCTCCCGGTCAATAAGCGCATCCCATTTTTTAACGAAAGCAGCGATATACTCGTTAGTATATAAATCAGTATAACGGTCAGATGTTGGATCGCTGCTATATTGCTGCTGTTGTTCTGTGTCGTCTATGTCAAGTACAGCATGGCTGTGGCTTATGTTTTTACTCCTAGGGATCAGTGTTTTTATTGTTATCTGTCATTTTTATCTAGCGATCCTTACTATGTTACTCCGATAGTGAGTGATTTTTGGCGCACTTAATTTGGTGACATTTCCTCTGTGTGGCGGGTATGAATGTCTTTTGTTTCTTTATTTTTTTGTTTTTTGAGAGTAAAGGATTGGTAACCGTTTTGTTCGACAAGAGAGCATTGATTGGCGTAGTCTTCATAGCCTAAATAAGGCATGAAATAAGCCCTATCCTTATTTTCTTTGCCTACATATCGAGACTCACAACTATAATATAGCGTTTCTTCCGCCAAGCGATTCACGCGTTCGGCCCACTTCTGTTGCTCGCAGGATTTTGCTTCGATACTGAAGATGTTGTTCTTTTTCATATGCTGGATACAATTAGCAATCCAATCTACATTTTGCTCTATAGAGGCCACCATGTTGGCGGTGATAGAAGGGCTTCCTGGTCCAGTCACGGCAAACATGTTGGGGAAGCCGTGTGTTGTTAGGCCTAAATACATGGTTGGGTTATTGTTTTCCCATTGCTGCTTCAGTGTCCGGTTATCGATTCCTTCTATATGAATTTTTCTCAGTGTATCCACCATGTCATGGAAGCCGGTAGCAAGAATAATAATATCTACTTCGGTTGTAGTTCCGTCTAAAGTTTTAATTCCTTCGGAGGTGATTTAGTGAATGGGGTTTTCAGAGATGTCATGCAGCCGGACATTTTTATTATTATAGGTTTCATAATAATCTTTGCCCATAGATAAACGTTTGCAGCCGAAGGTAATAGTGGGTGATAGCTTTTTTGCGGTATTGGAATTTTCAACGATTTGACTGATTTTTTTATGTAAAAAATTCACGGCATAATTATTGCTGATTTTATTTTTTAATAAGTCATTAAAGGCAGACTGAAAATAAAACCCTCCTTTCTGCCAAGCGGATTCAAATATTTCTTCGCGCTCTTCTGCTGAGTAATCAATCGCACTTTTTTTATTGGATATGTCTCCTGCACAATATCCTCCAATTTTTTTGCTATTTTCCTCTCGGAAATCGTTGTAATTATTCTTTATTAATGTTGATTTTTTTTGGTCTGTAGGCGCGTTTCTGATGGGTACATAGAAATTAGCGGTACGCTGATAGACATGCAATTGACTCGCATCTTTTGCGACAATAGGGATGCACTGTATTCCCGACGTTCCAGTGCCTATAACTGCAACTCGCTTATTTTTAAAGTCAATGTTGTTTTTTGGCCACTGGCTGGTGTGGTATATTTGGCCTGAAAATTGAGTTAAACCATTAATGTTAGGTATGCGAGGTGAAGATACTGCGCCTGTTGCCATGATGCAAAATTGCGAAGAAAACTTTTTATTTGTGCTTGTAGTTATATGCCATTTGTTGCCAATAAATTTTTCATATTCAACATGGGTGTTGAGCCGAATATCCGACAGTAAATCAAACCGTTGGCTAACATGCTCTAAGTACTCCAGCATTTCTTGCTGCGAAGCATAGCGGTTTTTCCAATCCCATTCTTGTTGTAGTTTTTCTGAAAATTGATAAGAGTATTCAGTGCTTTCAATGTCACATCGTGCGCCGGGGTAACGATTCCAAAACCATGTACCACCAATACCATCTCCTGACTCTAGAACACAGAATGATAGGCCCATTTTTTTGAGTTTATATGCGGTATAAATTCCAGCAATCCCTGCACCAACAACAATAACGTCAAACGATTACTTGTTATGCATTACATCTCTCTTTTATTTTTTTTATTGATAATGATGCGTGCTATTTTTTTATTATTAATAATTTTTCTTGCTTATATTATTAAGCTAAAAATTTTTTTTAAAATACATTTTTTTGATTCCGTATCATGTTGACAACATTCCATATTTTTTTGCAAATAGAAAAGTGTGACGCAGTTCCGCTTTGCTTTTTTGTTGGAGGAGTATATTTTCCGCCTTTTAAGACTAATTATCAGCTAAATGTACATTAGACTAATAGATATCACTACTTTTTTAAGTAACTGATATATATCCTTATTTACACAGAAGACCTAACTATTTTTATGAATCAAAAAGCGCTTAAGGTAAAACTAACGCACCCAAATCGCAACGCGTTTTTTGGTGTTCGTTTGAAGGGATTGTGGCAGCGGTATTACTGCTGGTTGGCGGCGCAGAATCATTAGGCGCATTGCAAGCAATGACGGTATCAACCGGCTTACCCTTTACCATAGTGTTATCGATTATGTGTTACAGCACGTGGGTTGGTTTGAATCAAGAAGCTAAAAAGCTGTAAACTTTCATTATAGTTTTTTAATTTCATCATGGCCAAAGCAGAACTGAGCTTTGGCCATGAATTTTTGAAAAAGAGATTTGAAATATGAGCAGCTAGCCAGAGAAGAGCGATTCTATATTTACAGCTTTAAGGCCAGCCAAACAGATAGAATAGTTTATATGAGACTAGCTCACATCTGCCAAATTACCACTATTTTCTAACCATGATTTTCTGTCGGCGGCGCGCTTTTTGGCTAGCAGCATGTCGAGCATTTGATGGGCACCATCTTCGGCGTCGATAGTGAGCTGCACTAAACGGCGCGTATCGGGGTCCATGGTGGTTTCGCGCAGCTGCATTGGGTTCATTTCACCCAAGCCTTTAAAGCGCTGCACATTTACTTTGCCTTTTTTCTTTTCAGCAACGATGCGATCTAGAATGCCTTGTTTTTCGGATTCATCGAGTGCGTAGTAAACGTCGTTACCTACGTCGATTCTAAATAGTGGCGGCATAGCAACAAAAACATGACCATTGTTTACCAGTGCCGGAAAATGGCGCAGGAATAAGGCACATAATAATGTCGCGATATGCAAACCATCAGAATCGGCATCCGCTAGGATGCAGACTTTGTGATAGCGGAGCTTTTCAAGATTATCGACACCGGGATCTACGCCGATGGCGACCGATATATCGTGCACTTCTTGGCTCGCTAAAATTTCTGCACTATCGACTTCCCATGTGTTTAGAATTTTTCCACGCAGCGGCATAATGGCTTGAAACTCTCGGCTACGGGCTTGCTTAGCAGAACCGCCAGCAGAATCCCCTTCGACTAAAAACAATTCGCCGCGCTCGGGTTCAGCACTGGAACAGTCGGCCAACTTACCCGGCAGTGCAGGGCCTTGAGTGATTTTTTTACGAGCGACTTTTTTACTGGAACGCACACGTTTTTGTGCATTATGAATACAAAAGTCTGCGAGCTTATCGCCATCTTCCGTGTGTTGGTTTAACCACAAACTAAAAGCATCTTTCGCCACACCCGAGACAAACGCAGCGGCTTCGCGTGAAGACAAGCGCTCTTTGGTTTGACCGGAAAATTGCGGGTCACTCAGTTTAGAACTTAATACAAAACAACAACTCACCCAGATATCATCGGGGGCTAACTTTACACCGCGAGGCAATAAACTTCTGAACTCGCAATACTCTCTCATCGCATCAAGCAAGCCTGTACGCAGGCCATTCACATGGGTTCCGCCTTGCGCAGTGGGAATCAAGTTGACATAGCTTTCTTGAATCACTTCACCACCTTCGGGCAACCATTGTACGGCCCAATCAACCGCTTCTGTGCTGCCACTAAAACTACCGGTAAACGGTGCGCGGGGTAATACTTCCCAGCCGCGGGTCGCATCAACAAGATAGTCCGTTAGTCCGTCTTCGTAATACCATTCTTCGTTTTCAGCAGTTTGTTCGTTTTGGAAAACAATTTTCAAGCCGGGACACAATACCGCTTTCGCTCGCAACACATGGCGCAAACGAGAAACAGAAAACTTAGGCGAATCGAAATATTCTGGTGCTGGTAAAAAATATACGGTGGTGCCGGTGTTACGTTTTCCGCACTCACCGGTAACGTGTAAATCTTTTACTTTATCGCCATGAGAAAATTCAATATCGTGGATTTTTCCATCGCGCTTAATGGATACCACAAGCTTCTGCGAGAGCGCGTTAACCACACTCACCCCCACGCCATGTAAACCGCCAGAGAATTCATAATTCTTATCAGAGAACTTTCCGCCTGCATGCAGTGTTGAGAGTATCACCTCAACACCCGGCTTTTTTTGCACAGGGTGCATATCGACAGGCATGCCACGACCATCATCACTGACGGTAATAGCATGATTTTTATGTAGAGTGACTTCGATAGTTTTTGCGTGTCCAGCTAAAGCTTCATCCACACTGTTATCAATCACTTCTTGTGCAAGATGATTAGGTCGCGTGGTTTCGGTATACATACCGGGGCGTTTTTTAACTGGATCGAGTCCCGTAAGGACTTCAATATCTTCGGAAGAATAATTTGCCATGGAGTTTTCGTATCTCGTTTATCTAAATAATCTATAAAGCCCGTCTTATGTGCGAGCGGTCTTTATATGAACAATATAGTTAAAATATGTGAAAAATGCTTACTTGATCTTGCTAGGGAAAATAAACAAGACCTACTTACTAATGACCTTCGAAAAAGCGAATAACATCGCTATGAAACCGATCAAAATGCTGAAAGCTGTGATCACCATCAGGCTCTATGGTTTGAGAGCAATGCTGGTACTTACTTTCAGCCAAGCGGTAATCTAGCGTCTCATCGCCTTGCTGGGCAAACAGCCAATAGTTGCGATGACGATGAATAACCGCCGTATCGTAACGCGAGAGCGCGGTTAAGTCATCCGACTTTAGGCAATAAACATCATCGGTATGGTAATTCTTTAAAGGCTGATCAATATAGGCTGGCAATAAATTAACGGCATCTACCGCGGGATTAATTAAAACGGCTGGTAAATCATAACGCTCCGCCAAGTAAGTCGCCCAAAAACCACCCATAGAGCTTCCTATCAAGTAAATATTCTTTTCCTTCTCAAGAAGTTGCTCAACAATATTTTCCAGCACCGTAGCGCAATGATTGGGATAAGGTGTTAATAAAGGGCAAACATACTCTATATCAGGGCGGTATTGCTGCAGCCACTGCCGCATCGATTGCGCTTTGAAAGAATAAGGAGAGCTAAGAAAACCGTGAATATAAAGCAGAGTAGGCATAGAGAGGATGGTAACAAATACCGCTAACGCTTATCTAGCGGTATTTGCTTGGTTATATTTATAACAGAGAGAAGTGTGGCTATGCTACAACCGACTCTGCTGCCTTGGGATTTGGACCATATTCGTTGTCATCTTTGCTGTCTTGAACCAAGAAAAAAATCAACACGATAAAGCCGATCAATGGCACCAATAAGATCAACTGCCACCAACCGCTACGACCTGTATCGTGTAGGCGTCTGGCTGCAATACTAATGCTAGGTATCAGCACCGCTAAAGAAAACAGAGCACCTAGAAATACGGTACCGATAATTGCTTCAATAATAGCAAGAGCAATACTAATCATCACCACGAATAATGAAAACATCCAATATTGGGTACGTCTCGCTCGCCCTGAAAAGTTAGCGAAGTTTTTAAATGCATCGGTAAAGTGTTCCATTTTTCTTCCTCTTTTTAATTAACTGATTATTTTAATTGGATTATTTTGACTGTGGTACATAGGGTTTATTATTCGGAATAATGACCTAAAGCACATACGTTCACCTCCTAATACCCAACAGATGTAAAGTCGATACCGTAGTCTTTTTTAGCTACACGCTCTACCGCCGTGGTGAAGCTACCATCGTCATTCAGTTCAAACCAGCGATATCCGGGCATGACATCCTCTACTCCGAACTCATCTTGATTAGGTGTAAACTGGATGCAAGTTGACGGTGTGGCCAACAAGGCTACGTCGTTATACTGCTCAGAAAATGCTTGATGAATATGCCCCCACAAAACAATTTTCACATTTTGATGAGGCTGAATAATGCGCCAAAAATCGTCGGCATTACGAACGATGTAACGATCCATCCACGCACTGCCTATGGGCACAGGCTGGTGATGCAAGCTCACCATAATGTGTTTATCCGCGTATTGCGCAAGCGTGCCTTGTAGAAAAGTTAATTGTTGCTGACTAAGCTCACCATAGGTCTCATTGGGTACACGAGAATTAAGTAATACGATGAGCCAGCTTCCTAGATCATGGATAGTAATATTGACTGGCCCATCAATGGCCGCCATCATTTCTGAATCATCATGATTGCCCGCTAACCAAGCAAAAGGATAGTCAACTTGTGCATCAATAGTACTGTGTAAACGGTTGTAAACGGCAGGCGATGGATGATTAGCCAAGTCTCCGGTCAGCAGCAACAAGTCATTTTGTGGTCGCTGCTGGTTCATTAACGTTAATACATCTTGTAAACCTTCATCTGGATTCATGGACAACAGGGCGTCACCTTCGGATTCGCCAAGGTGGCAATCGGTAATCTGTGTAATTCGAATCGGTGTTTTTTTCATAAAATCTTATCGTTATTGTGTTTTTGCGAGCAATATTTACTACAGTCAACGACTGCCTTGGCACTCATTATTCTTTTAGTGCGCTCAAGTGCATCTGACTCGACACTTATCAGGAACACCTTAAGAAGTGAAAACCAACTTGTCGGCCACACGGCCATGAGACAAACAATGGGTTAACAGTTCTCCCAGAAAACGATTCATTTGTGCTTTTTCATCAATTTGGTGCATATCAACATTGGGATATTCATAGCGCGGCGAAAACGACTGATATCGTTGACATTTTACGACTTCCGCAACACTGGCATCGTGATATAAACGAACATCACCTTGATACACTGTAGATCCATTATGCTCTTGCCTTACCTGCTTTTCTGTACGCACCTTGGCTGGCGCTAAAGCGGCTAAACGCTCTTTGTTATCTAGGGGGTCATTTTTAATGGATGGCTTTGTGTTTTGCAAGGAGAATAATTGCGCAATGTGAACTACCGTCGTATATTTTGTTTGTTCTAACAACGTAATGCGAAAATGACTTTCAGATAGCAGGTGATCACCCACGATATAATGCCGGCGATTACCCACAGCGGCTTCTTTTAGGCCATGGAATAAGCGCAGCAAACGATGATAATTCATCTCACACTCGACTAGCTGTGCAGGTAAATCAACTTTATAGCGCTTTTTTTTGTGACTGAGAGACAACGACATAACCCTTCTCATTATTGCTGAAATGGCGCTTTATGCGCTAGCGGCAAGCCCAGACATGGATAAACATGACTTATTCGCTGCAAGCCACTGCAGGCAAATCAGCGTGGCTGCATTCGCATAATCACCATTATATAGGTTGGGCAAGACCTCTGCCTCTGGAAAAACCGTAAACCTAATATCTTCGTTTTCTTCTGGCAGACCAAATAACCCACCCGCCTGACGCAAATCAGCTACGGCACAATACAACCGAAGCTTTTCGTTCGTTCCGCCTGGACTACTGTAATACTCGCAAATTTCATTGAGAGCGCTAGGAATGATGCCTGCTTCTTCTTGTAGCTCTCGACGAATCACCAGCTCATCTGACTCACCTATTTCAGCCATTCCAGCGACGACTTCTTTACACCACGGGCTTGTCTTTGAACTTAATAACCCCACTCGAAACTGCTCCACCAGACCGATCAAAGAATGGACAGGGTCATAAATAATCGCCGCTACCGCATTACCTCGGACAAATAGCTCACGTGTTATCGGGGCAGACCAACCACCGTTAAATAATCGATGTTTTAATTGTATTTTTTCAATAGCAAAAAAACCTTGGTAGACAACAGATCTGCCAAGAACATCGACTTTCAGCAGGCTCCGATCATCCTCACGTGGCGATATAGTCATTTATTGTTTTCCTTCATCAACGCAGCCCACCATAAAATATAAGTTACATGTAAACGCACATGCAACTTTATTAATACAGTCCTGTAAATACAACACGGTAAATACAACACTCAACATAACTCATCATGATGAGATAACAGACAGCGTTACCATATATTATATTAGCCTATTGTCATCCAGTATCGACCTTCTTAATGTAAAAAGCTACACTAAGAAATTAAACGATATACTGTGCAGACAGCAAAATTAGTAAGACATCATTTATTAATCTCTCTGCCACCACAGCCTCAACAATCAAGGTCTATATTGCCGATATGAATATCTCTTTCCGCTTTTTATCCTACCCACTGACGCCCGTTTTAATCGGTTTGTCACTATTCAATATAGCGCCTCTTTCTTATGCACAATCTACGCCGCAATCTTATTCACTATCCGAGCACCAAGCTTATGCAGAGAGTAATGAAAAGCGCGACACACTGATAGACATTTACGATCTAGCCAAAATTAACGATCACCAACTCAAATCTGACCATGCTGAATATTTAGCCGGTCAGGAAGCAGCTGCAATTAGTCGTTCCGCATTACGACCACAGATAACCGGCACCGCATCCTTAAGTAAAACAGATACCAACACTTCTGGTAACACCAGCTCTAGTGATACAGAAACCGACAATACCAGTTATCAAATATCGCTCGTTCAGCAATTACTCAATGCCAATGCATGGAATACTTACGAACAAGGGAAAGTACAAACCCAGCTGGCCGAAGCGCAATACAAGGTAAGCGAGCAATCACTTATGATTCGTAGCGCTCAAGCCTATTTTGATACTTTGCGAGCAATGGATCAATTGCAGACTGATATAGCGGAAGAAAAGGCACAGTCAACGCTGTTAGAGCAAACCCGCCAGCGTTACGAGGTAGGGTTAATCTCCATTAACGATGTACATGAAACCCAAGCAGTATATGATAATGCTGTCGCCAGCCGTATTAACAGTGAGGCCAGTGTCGGCATCCGACTGGATGCACTGACCGTAATAACAGGGAAATTACATAACGATATCGCCCCCTTAAAAGATACTTTTGTGGTGGTGGAACCAGAACCCAAAAACAAACAAGCGTGGGTAGATTTTGCCTTAGCCAATAATCTTGAACTTAACGTCAGCGCGCTTGCTGCAGAGGTGAGTTTACTTGGAGAGAAAGCAGCAAAAAGCAATCATTTACCGACACTAAACGGCAGCATCAGTTACACCGATAGTGATAGTGATAGTGATAGTGATGCTGATAGCTTAGGTACAGTCACCAACACGGATACTAATAGCGCTGCATTTAGCCTCAACTTCAGCATGCCTCTTTACACCGGTGGCAACCTATCGGCATTACAACGGCAAGCCGCACAGAGCGCTATTCAAGCCAGAGAAGACTGGCTATTCACTCAGCGCTCAACCATACAAAGCACAAGATCACTTTATTTATCGGTAACTACCGGCATTGCCCAGCTGAAAGCGCGCAAACAAGCAATCATCTCAAACGAGAGCGCTTTATCTGCGACCAAAGCAGGCTACGATGCCGGCACACGGGATATAGTCGATGTTGTTAACGCGCAGAGTAATTTATTCCAAGCGCAACGTAATCACCTAGATACTCTTTATGACTACATCGTTAACACTTTACTACTTAAGCAAGCGGCTGGAATATTGCAACTCAGTGATATTCAATCGTTAAATGCCTCCTTGGAGATCAAATAATAACAACAGCTCTTTTGTAACTCTCTGTTTCTATCTCTACTTCTGCCCCTATTAGAGCTCTCTGTTGTAGTTCACTGTTACAGCCCTCTTTTACAAACCTCTTCTATACCGCTGCGTTTTGAGCAGCGGATGACATGCATTGCGCAGCTTGAACTATATTAGCTTGAACGGTCTTATCTAAAGCTAAGACAAACAACGGAGCGCATTTCATGAAATTAGTGTATACCCACGAAAACCGCCTACTAGTGAACAATGCACAAAACATGCTGGAAAGTCGGCGCATTAACACCTTACTTAAAAATGAATATGCCGCCGGCGCGATGGGCGATATAGCCCCTATAGATTCGTGGATGGAGTTATGGGTGCTGGATGAAAAAGATTATCAACAAGCAATTGCACTATTAAACGTTCTATTAAATCGCCTCACTACCGATACCGCTAGAGAAGACTGGCTATGTTCTCAATGCGATGAACATAACGATGCTGCTTTTGATTTTTGCTGGAAATGTAAAACCAATTCTACGATTGTCGAGTAGCGTAAAAAACTGCACTTTAGTACCCCATTCAATATCACTTTAGCACCCCATTCAACAAAAAACTAACCAACTGTACGCCGCAGAACAGTCAATAACGCTGCGTTACCCGACAAACGCCGCGCATAATCGACTGTTTATAGCCAAAAAACAGTCTTTTTTGTAATTGCCAAGCAGAAAACTTCCAGTTAATCTTGCCGAAGATTTATTTATACTGCAAACATTAAAGGTCCCACCCATGAAACCGCTTTCCTTATTTGGACAAAAATTCACAAAGACATCAGGCATTACCGAACTAATGCAGGATTTAGGCGAGGCAGTTAAAAATAATGACCCTGCAACCTGCATGTTAGGAGGTGGTAATCCCGCCCTTATCCCCGCTGTCATGGATACCTTCCGCAACGAGATGCAACACATCATCGACAATAAACAATTCGATAAAGCATTAGGGTTTTATAGCTCACCACAAGGCGAAAACCAATTTATTAGCGCTTTGGTCGATTTTTTAAATAAAGAATATCAATGGGGCATCACCAGCAAAAACGTGATGTTGACCAACGGCAGCCAAAACAGTTTTTTCTATTTATTCAATATGCTCGCTGGTGAAATGGAGGATGGCTCAAAAAAGAAAATTTTATTCCCCTTATCACCAGAATACATCGGCTACAGAGAACTTGGCTTATCAGACGACATGATTGCCTCACAACAACCTACCATCGAGCATTTAGACGGCAAGCAATTTAAATATCATATTGACTTCGATAAATTAACGATCGGTGATGACATTGCAGCCATCTCTGTTTCGCGCCCAACCAACCCTACAGGCAATGTCGTCACCAATGAAGAGCTTGCTAAGCTAGACGCCTTGGCTAAGGCGCATGATATACCGCTCATTATCGATAACGCTTATGGAGCGCCATTTCCTGGCGCCATTTACACCGACGCCGAATTATATTGGCACGACAATATTGTCTTAGGCATGTCATTATCAAAGCTAGGGCTACCGGGTTTGCGTACGGGTATTGTTATCGCCAAAGAAGAGATTGTTGATGTTTTGTCTGCGATGAACGGAACACTCTGCCTATCCCCTAGCAATATGGGAGCAAGCTTACTGACTAGACTCGTTACATCTAAAGAAATTATAAGTCTACGCGATGATGTTATACGCCCTTATTACGAAAAACGTATGACAGACGCACTAGCATTAGCGCAAAGTATTTTTAGTGACCTACCAATACATATCCACAAACCCGAAGGCGCTTTCTTTTTATGGTTATGGTTTAAAGATTTACCTATTACGTCAAAAGCGCTATATCAACGGCTCAAAGCGCGAAAGGTTATTGTTATCCCCGGCGAGGACTTTTTTATCGGAATGGATGAGGACTGGGCTCATCAATACGAATGTATCCGGGTTAATTATGCAGCACCGGAGGATCAACTAAAGCGCGGACTCAACATCATAAAAGAAGAGTTATTGAAAGAGTACACTTGATTTAAAGTTGTTCTACCCATTCCTAAAGTGTCAGGGATTTTGATAAACCAGAAAAAACAAAAAGAACAAGGAAAATAAATGAATGACGTTATTTATGAATAGTAAATATCAATTGACATTAAATATTCGCCGTCGACTATCTCAGGTTTTTATGTTGGGCTTATGCTGGATCAGTCTTAGCGCATGTAAAACACTAAATACCATGCCTGATGATGAACCGCATGTGGATGACTCACCAATTGCTAATGTGGAAATGCGGCCGTGGGTGAAAAAGTCATTAGGAATTACTCAGTTATTTGCTACAGAAGAGTCAAGGAGTGCAGTGACAATTGTTGAGATCAGTCATTACTTTAATCGTTTGCATCATCTGTCTAGTGAAGCCTTAAAAAATGAGGTGAGCGCTGCCGAAAATGCCTATAAAGCAGATCCGCTGCCGGTGGTAAGTTTAAGTTTGGCTTATTTGTATACCGTTAAGTTGTCTCTTAATAATACTAAAAAAGCGGAAAAAATACTGGTCGGTTTAATAAAAAACACAGCTGTGCATGAAAGTTACCGTGCGTTTTCACAGTTTTTGCTGCATTCGATGGCTGGCGAAGCTGCTCAGCGTCGATTGTGGATAAAAGAGCGGAGAAAAAATAAAACGCTGAATCAACAGCTGGATGCGCTTAAAAATAAATGATCGGCAGCTGACGACAGAACCCTTGGAGCCTTCATTATGAGTTCCCCTGTTGTTTTACTCGTCGATGATGATGAAGCGTTGCTGACCTTAATGTCTATTAGGTTGCGGCGTCACGACTTTACGGTTGTCACTGCAACGAGCGGAAAGTCAGCTCTAGCTCAGTTAACTAAACAGCTGCCTCATGTGATGGTGACCGACCTGCAAATGCAGGGTATGGATGGTATGGCGCTTTATGATCATGTCAAAAATCGCTTTCCTTTGTTGCCCGTCATTATGCTAACAGCGCATGGCACTATTCCCGATGCAGTGCTCGCAACGAAAGAGGGTGTGTTTGCGTTTTTAACGAAGCCTTTTGATGGCGATACCTTAATCAGCCATATACAAGATGCGATTACCATTAGTGTTGGTGTCTCTATTAATGAAGTCTCTATTAATAGAGACTCTAGCAAAAAAGCATCTGGCGAAGAATGGAGAGCAGATATCTTAACGCGTAGTGACGTGATGGAAAAGTTATTAGCGGATACCAAAATGGTCGCGCAAAGTGATGTCAGTGTGCTTGTTCAATGTGATAGTGGTACAGGTAAAGAGTTATTAACAAAGGCGATACATAAAGCCAGTCCACGTTGTCATGCAGAATTTGTTGGCGTTAACTGTACTGCTATTCCTGATGCACTATTTGAAAGTGAATTTTTTGGACATACCAAAGGCGCATTTTCGGGCGCCAGCACTAGCCGTAAAGGTTTATTTGAAATGGCTAATGGCGGCACCCTGTTTCTCGATGAAATTGGGGATATGAATCTAGAGTTTCAGGCGAAGCTATTGCGCGCATTAGAAGAAAGAGAGATTCGCCCAGTTGGCTCTAGTCAGACTATTTCCATTGATGTGCGAATTATTTGCGCCACTCATCAGAGATTAGATAAGGCGGTAGAGGCAGGGCGCTTTCGCGAAGATCTTTATTATCGCTTGCATGTTGTTAGCTTAGAGATTCCACCATTGCGTGAACGCCGCGAAGATATTCCATTGTTGGCTCACCATTTTTTGCAAGATAGTTTTCATTCTAGTCAGAATAATAATAAGGCAAGTGTTGGAACTGAGGAAGGAACTAAAAGCCGCTTTACGCCTGAAGCGATGCGCACGTTAATGTCTGCTTCATGGCCTGGGAACGTAAGGCAGCTACGTAATGTGGTTGAGCAATGCGCTGTGCTGTGTCGCGCCCCGTTGATTGCAAATAGCTTTGTACAGCGAGCGCTACAGCATAATGTCGGTGAAAAAATCACACCATTTGCGCAAGCAAGAGATGAGTTTGAATACGATTACCTGGTGGATTTATTGCAGCAAACGGGAGGCAATGTGACCCATGCGGCAAAACTTGCTGGCCGTAATCGCTCTGAGTTTTATAAACTGTTGAATAAACATCATCTAGAAGCTACAGCGTTTAGAGCGTTGATTAGCGAGTAAGTCGTTCTGCTTATCGTTCTGTTTATCGTTTTAAGGGTTAGTGATTGAGAGTCCTCTCGTGTTGTAGAAGACTACCGCTATAAACTACTCGATGTCTCAGATATAATTATCGGCCAACAGCTAAGTAGATAAGGAACTTCTGAACAAGCCATGAATGGTTTTTCGCTGGTTAAAATGAACGGCTTTTTCGTTGAATATTTCGCCAATAGCTCGCTATTACCTTCAACATTCGCCTCAAATCCGCTCATTTTGCCTAACCGAAAATTCCACTCAGGCTTATTCAGAGGTTCCGTAAATTAAGCAGATGAGATTTATATGAATATTAATGATTTACCCGAAGATGCGGGCATTATAATTTGCGGCCACGGAAGCCGTGCGAAAATATCGGAAGAAGAATTTAGTTTGCTGGCGACGGGTTTGCGTGCGCGAGTGCCGAGCCTAAAAGTAGAGTATGGGTTTTTAGAATATTCTGCGCCTAATATTCATATGGCATTAGATCGTTTGGTGGCGCAGGGCGTTAAAAAAATCTATGCGGTGCCGGGTATGTTGTTTGCCGCTACCCATGCGCAAAACGATATTCCATCAGTCCTCACCACCTATCAGCAAAAGCATGAAGGCTTGGAAATTGAATATGGTCGTGAACTGGGTTTGCATGATGAAATGATTAGCGCGTTTCAAATGCGTATTCTCAATGCCCTAGGCTATGAGCAAGTACCAGAAGTGGGTGAGCTATACGATACCATGCTGGTTGTGGTTGGGCGTGGCACTTCGGTTACTTCGGCCAATGCAGAGGTAGCTAAGCTAACGCGTACTGTCTGTGAAAATTTAGGTTTTGGTTGGGCCGAAACCGTTTACTCCGGTGTCACCTATCCGTCTGTGGGTCGCGGTTTGGAGATGGCATTAAAGCTAGGCTATAAAAAAATCGTTGTTGCCCCTTATTTCTTATTTGGTGGGCGTTTAATCGACCGCATTATGGGGTATGTAGATAAAGTTGCTAGTGAAAATCCAGAAGTGATTTTTGCGCGGGCAGATTATTTACGTGACCAAACTCACGTTATTAATACCTTTATGGAAAGAATTAATGAGACTATCTTAGGGCAGTCGGCACAGGGTGGGCAACTGAGCTTAATGGAAGATTTTACCCAGCGCCTAGCCCGTGGTGAAGTGGATGTGCATCATCATCATGCTGAATTTCAGCCCGAAGCAGAACATGGGCATGCAGAGACAGGACATGCAGGGATAGAAAACCACGATCATTCGCACTCGCATGATACTCATTCTCATAATCATTCTCACGGACATTCACATGGACATAGCCATGCGCCGTATAAGCACATTGGGCATCCTAATGGGCCGCGCACGATGATTAATGAGAATATTTGTTGTTGTTTTATGCGACAGTTTCCGCAACATATTATTGATGAAGAAAAAGCGGTCAAAATAGAGTTGCCAGGTACGCCAGCGTGTAAAAAATCGTAGCGATAAAAGTGGTCTGCTCTTTCGGGCTAGTCGGGTGAAAACCTGTTTAGCCTTGTATGCTTGCGAATAGCAGAGACAATAAAGTTTGTCAGTACATTACTATTAATCGGCTTGCTTTCTATTTCCGTAGCGTTCAGTAGGTTCTTAGCTCTTGTTCTCCAGGGTCATGCTCCATCACCCCACCCAGTCACTCCTTCATCTTGTCATTCTCTCGAAATACATAAATAACTATCATATGCGCTATTGCATATTTGCTGTTACAATCTCGCCCAACGACTTAGGTGCTCTGGTGTTGATTTCTGCGTAATGAGTAGATTGAAGACTAAGAGATAATCGGGAAGTACGGTATGTTGATTCGTGTGGTATTTATTTATAAATGGATGCGCGTTATCGGCAAACTCCGTCGCTGCCCCCGCATCGGTTAAGAGAAAGCTTACTGGGTATTCTGTATTACCTAAGCCACTGAGCAGCGTCGCAAAGCGATTGTTTGGGAAGGCGTAAGTCCTGTGTAATGTGTGCTAATTCATATTGAACGAATGCATATAACAATTCTCTTGTAGCCCGAATACCGGCCTAGCTCATGACTTCGTATGCACGGTGGGTGCATAAACAAGGAACTACATCATGTTAATAAGCAAAATTACACTTTTTTTACTTTTCCTGCAGTACGTTTCGACTTGTTAATTGTGTTTGTTTTATAGTGTTTACTATAAAGTCAAACGCGTGACTGTTTACGCCTTTTTATGGTGGTTTTATCCATGGAGTGGAGGTAGATAGACACATAAAGAAACACCTAAAGAAACACGTAGAGAAAAAGTATGAAGAAGCATTTATTTCCTCAGCAATTCCCCTTTACTGCGGTTGCAGGTCAATCTGTATTTAAGTTGGCATTGATTCTTGCTGCGATTAATCCGCGCATCGGTGGTGTTTTGGTGAGTGGGCCTAGAGGCTCGGCTAAATCGACTTTAGCGCGTGCATTAGCGGATGTCATGCCAGCGCCGAAAAATACTTTAGCGCAAACATCAGCAGGAAAAACCACATCTCCCTTTATCACCTTGCCCTTGGGCGCTAGTGAAGAAAGTGTTATTGGTACGATTAATTTACAGCAAGTGCTACAAGACAAAAAAGTCGAATTTCAAGCAGGCTTATTAGCAAAAGCGGATGACGGTATTTTATACGTCGATGAAGTAAATCTTTTACCGGATCACTTGGTTGATTTATTGTTAGATGTATCCGCGAGCGGAGTGAATATTGTGGAACGCGATGGCGTGAGCCATTCACACAGTGCTAACTTTATTTTGCTGGGCACAATGAACCCAGATGAAGGTGAGCTACGACCACAATTGCAAGACCGCTTTGGTTTGTCGGTAGAGCTAACGCCGTATTATTCTATTGAGGAGCGCGTGTTGATTGTTCGCTTACGTGAGCAGTTTGATCGAAATCCTGCGAATTTTTCTCAGCAATATCAAGAGCAACAACAACAGCTAGCCTTGCAGATTTCACACTCGCAACAATTATTGGCGACCGTTGAATGTGCAGATCAATGGCGAGAGTATATTGCCCACCGCTGTGCGGAAGCGAATGTAGATGGTGTTCGCGCGGATATTATTTGGCATCGTGCGGCAGTGGCACATGCCGCTTGGCAGCAGCGTACAGAAGTGAATGAAAGTGATGTCAACGCGGTAGAAGAGTTAGTATTGGCACATCGTCGCCAGTTGTCTTCGTCGTCTAATCATCAGCCACCAACGCCACCGCCGTCTTCATCGCAAAACCCAAAACAACCGCCACCTAAACAAAAAGAACATCCGTTCTCGCGACCGCCAGAAAGTAAACCACCATCGTCGTTGTCGATTACCGAGCCTAATGAAAAACAGAATGATGATCGTGACGAAGAGGCTTCAGCATCGGCCGGTGACTGGGGCAGTATGCAGCCAGTGCAACAAGCGACAGCAACAGTAGAGTGTTTGTCTGTTGTTCAAGCATTAACAACATTACCCTCTGCAAAGAAAAAACAATCAACTCGCTCGATAGCCGTAGTTAATAAAAATGTTTCTAAGGTATCGGGTGTCGAGTTAAATTCAAAAACAGGTGCAGGCAAAAAAGCGCGCGCTAGTCAAAAAATACATTGGTTTCAATCGTTACTCGCCAATGTGGGCGAATGGCCATTAAAAACTTTTCGTTATCATTCAGAAAAAACGTACCAACCGGTGCTGCATTTATTTCTACTCGATACTTCGGCATCGACTTTGCAAAATCAGTGGTTCGCTCAAGCGAAGGCGAGTGTGGTATCTATCGCTAAAAAAATCTACCTCGATCGAGAACAATTAATGGTGATGGGTTTTGGCAACCAAAAAGTAGAGATGTTATTGCCGCAGCGCCGCGCGCCAAAATCATTAAAACAATGGTTAGATGCTATACCGGCTGGCGGCGGAACACCTTTGCGTGATGTGATTCAGCAGGCATATCAATTTCAACAACAGCAAATTCGTCGCTTACCTAATTTACACATAAAAACGTACTTGGTGACGGATGGCCGGACGTCACAAGTTACGAATGATTTAACCTTGTTGGGTGATGTCGTCGTGATAGACATTGAATCCTCATCCGTTAAGCGAGGTAAAGCTAAGCAGATAGCCAATGCGTTGCAAGCGCATTATCTGCCACTAGTGACGTAAGCGTTACAACATGATAATTAAAGAAGCCGTAATAAAAAACTGCGAGGTAATAAAATGACCGATCAAGAACACAAGCAGCGCATGGTAAAACGCAAAGAAGTCATGGATGCAAAAATTGCTAAAGCGACTGAAGAGCGCGGCGTATTAATTTTGCTAAAAGGCAACGGCAAAGGGAAAAGCAGCTCGGCTTTTGGCACGATGTTGCGCTCGGTAGGTCATGGCAAAAAATGTGCAGTGATTCAATTTATTAAAGGCCGTACCGAAACCGGTGAATATAAATTTTTTAAAGATCACCCACAAGTAGAATGGCATATTATGGGACATGGTTTCACATGGGAAACCCAAGATAAAGAAAAAGACATCGAAGCGGCGCAACAAGCATGGGCAGTCGCCGAAAAATTATTGCAAGACGATAGTTATGACATGCTGGTGTTTGATGAAATGAGTTATATGTTTAAGTACGGTTATCTCGATGTCGAGCCTGTCGTTGCGGCCTTGCAAAAAAGACCTAATAAACAAAACGTGGTTATTACCGGGCGAACTATGGCTTTGCCATTACAGGATATCGCAGACACTATTTCGGTTGTACAAGACGAGCGGCATGCATTTCGCTTGGGCGTGAAAGCACAAATAGGTATTGAATATTAATGTCTACTGATCTATCAACGGTTTCCTGTCCCGCTTTATTTTTAGCTGCACCCGCATCGGGACAAGGAAAAACCACCATTACGGCTGCACTAGCAAGATTGCTCACGCGCCAAGGTAAAAACGTCCACGTATTTAAAACGGGACCAGATTACCTCGATCCACAAATATTAGAGCAGGCTTCGGGTAATCCCGTGAAGCCATTAGATTTATGGATGGCTGGCGATGCTTGGTGTCAGCGACAGTTATTTTTAGCTGCTCAAGAGGCCGATATTATTTTGATTGAAGGCGCGATGGGCATGTTTGACGGCGAGCCGTCGAGTGCTGATTTGGCCGCTCGTTTTTCGATTCCCATGGCTATCGTCATGGACGTAAAGGGTATGGCACAAACCGCTGCAGCCATCGCGGTAGGCTTAGCTAATTTTCGTGATGATATTATCGTAGCGGGTTTGTTAGCAAACAATTGTGGTTCAGATAGACACCGTGAATTAATTGAAGCCGCGTTGCCTGATGACTTGCCTTTGTTGGCAAGCCTTGCACGATCGGAAGATATCGCATTGCCTGAACGCCATTTAGGCTTAGTGCAAGCCGAAGAAGTGGCTGAAGAGTTAGAGCAACGTTTTGACGCCGGTGCTGACTGGCTAGAAGACGCAGGCGCGAAACATATCATTGATAAATTAACACCGGTGATGTTTACGGATGTTGAAATAGCACCTGTTCAAGCCGTCACTAAAAAAGTATTGAGTAGTACGACTATCGCGATAGCCAAAGATGCGGCGTTTAGTTTTATCTACCCTTCTAATATCGAATTATTGAAAGCGATGGGAGCGAATATTGTTTTCTTTTCGCCATTAAAGGACACTGCGCTACCGGAAGCTGACGCTTTATGGTTACCCGGCGGCTACCCTGAATTACACGCAGAGGCATTATCAAAAAATATTTCTTTATTGAATGAGATAAACATATTCTTTGAAAAGAAAAAACCGATATTGGCAGAATGCGGTGGATTTTTATATTGCTTAGAAACACTCACAGACTTAACTGAAACCACTTATCCTATGGCCAATATTTTATCGGGTCACGGCGCTATGCGGGGTAAGCGGGGTTGCCAAGGTATGCAGACGGCGCCATTACCTGAAGGAGATGTCTGTGGTCATGCCCATCATCGTTCTCGTAGTAGCGATACGCCAACACCCATTGCGCATGGAAAGCGACAGCGGCATCCGGCACCGGGTGAAGCGATTTATCGTCATGGTAGCTTAACAGCGACTTACTTACATTTATTTTTTACTTCAAACCCCGATGCGATTGCGCAATTATTTTCACCTCGCGTGACTCAGTCAGCATCTATTTCTAAGGAGTCATCTTTTGTTTGATTTATTAGCAGCGTTTCCCGCTGATGTTTTCCCTTTATTGCTACTGGGGCTTGGCCTTGGTTTATTACATTCTTTAGAAGCAGACCATGTAATGGCAGTATCGGTATTAAACAGTCAGTCCCCTAGTTTTTCACGTACGGTTGCTTTTGCTTTTTATTGGGCATTAGGCCATGGCGGCGTATTACTGTGTGGCGGTTTATTATTGTTTGGTATCGGAGTGAGCATTCCTGAAAGCCTCTCTTTTATTGCCGAAGTATCCGTCGCTGCGTTGCTCATCATGCTAGGCGCTTACTTAATATGGCAGCTATGCAGCCGTCGTATATGCATCAAGCCGCATCGCCATGGTGATATTGTGCATACTCACATACATACTGACGGACATGCCGACGAACATGTTGATCATTCTCATGTGGATTCGGTTGCATCGGCCCATAAGCCGATAATGGTCGGTGTTTTACATGGTTTAGCGGGGACTGCGCCGGCATTAGCATTAATTCCAGCGATAGCGTCTGGCGAGTTGACCATTGCTATGATCTATATTGGCCTATTCTCGTTGGGTGTGATCACGTCTATGGTCGCTTTCGGTATCGGTTTTACTTACGTGCAAAAACGGGTGTATCGCCGATATCAGTCTGCTTTTCAGTGGATGAGAGGTTTTTTAGCGATAGGCGCCATTATTGCGGGTAGTGCGCTATTATTGCGTACCTTATAACATGTTCGATTTGATGAGCGTCGACGCGATAGTCTATGTGGAAAGAAAGCAGTGAAGATAAACAACCGCTACGTACGGGCTTAACCACCGGTACGTGTGCGACTGCCTGCGCCGTCGCCGGTGCGCATTATCTACTGTCTGTAACAAACGAATGCTTGTCTAACCATACTTCCTCAGGTACTACGCCGTATTCGCCTCTACAAGTCAGCATTACTTTGCCTAAAGCAAAATCGTTAGGCAAAACGGTAGAACTAACGATCGAGCAATATCAGGAATGTTTATCTGCACAGGGCAAGCCTTGTGTGACCACCTCAACCATTAAAGATGCAGGTGATGATCCCGATGCAACTCACGGCGCGATAGTGTTTGTGGAGTTACAGTTAACGCCGTCTGCAGGTATTACGTTTTCCGCTGCAAAAGGTGTGGGCACCGTCACCCGAGATGGCTTGTTATTGGCCGTCGGTGAGCCTGCGATTAATCCGGTGCCACGCCAAATGATGGTTCAGCACTTGGGTGATGTTGCCAAATATTATGGCTATAAAGGCGGCTTTGCGGTTGCTGTGGGTATCGAAAATGGTGAACGCATTGCGCAAAAAACCATGAATCCGCGTCTGGGCATTGTGGGTGGTTTATCCATACTAGGTACAACGGGTATTGTGCGTCCATTCTCTTGTGCCGCATGGATAGCCTCTATATTTCAAGGGATGGATGTCGCTATTGCCAATGGAATTGATCATCTAGTGGCGACGACAGGTAATACCAGTGAAGAGACGATAAAAAATCACTACGAAAAAATAGGCTCGCCACTGTCTGATATGGCCCTAATTGAAATGGGCGACTTTGCGGGTGCGGTGTTAAAACACAGTAAAAAAGTCGCTGTTAAGCAGTTAACTTTTTGTGGCGGTATCGGAAAAATAAGCAAACTTGCTAACGGCCATATGGATTTAAATAGCCGCGTATCGACTATTGATTTTCAACACATGGCAGAAGTTGCTCAATCATTAGGTGCGGATGAGACTCTGTTAGAAAAAATAATACAGGCGAATACCAGCGCCGAAGTATTGCAGCTATGCCAGCAAAAAAATATTCCGATGGGCGATGCCTTGTGTGAACAGGCCTTAGTCGTTGCACGAGAAAAAATCCCCCAAAATATAGTGCTTACTGTTTGGGCTATAGACCGTAAAGGGAGTTTTGTTGGTTGTGCCAGCGATGAAAAAGACATCTGTAAAAAAGATGAAAACAAATAATGGCTATTTTGTTATTAGGCGGTACGGCCGACGCTAGGCATTTAGCCGATAGATTGCATCAGCAAGGAATTAATATTATTTACAGTGTAGCGGGCTTGGTACGAACCCCCGATGTGGCTTGTGATATTGTAGTGGGAGGATTTTCTGCTTTAGGGGGATTAGCGCAATACGTGGATCAAAAAGCCATCCGCATGATTGTTGATGTCACGCATCCGTATGCAAAAAAAATGACGCAAACCGCCATAACAGTGGCCGATAAAAAAAATATTACCTATGTCCGTTTTCATCGCCCTGAATGGTTGCCGCAAGAAGGCGATGTTTGGCATGAAGTGAGTGAATGGCATGACGTACTAGAAAAAATAAAGCACGCTGCGGTCGTTTTTTTGACCGCAGGGCAGCTCACTCAAGAACAAATAGATAATGTGCATCAGCAAAATATCAACCAGCAACAAATTTTACGCACAGCGGTAAAACCATCGGCTTTATTGCCCGCGTCTATGACATGGATAAAAGCCATTGGCCCATTTAGTTACCAGCAAGAACTAACGACTATTCAGCAATATGATATTGATATGATAGTCAGTAAAAATAGCGGTGGACAATCGACCATAGAAAAGCTGAACGTCGCTAGAGAAAAAAATATTCCCGTGGTGATGTTGTCACGGCCTATTGTTGACATACCGATTGTGTTCAATAATAGCATTTTTGATGATATGGAAAAATGCGAAGCCCATATAATAAACAACTGCTCAGCGAGTCGTAAAATTAATGACATTTGATTACGAAATAGACCCTAAAATAATCGAACAAGAAAGCTTTCGACAAATACGTTTAGAAACGACGCTTGATGCGTTTAATCGCGAGCAGCAACAAGTGGTAATGCGTATCGTGCATAGTATTGGCTTGCCCGATGTGGCGCAGCAAGTGCGTTTTAGCCCATTCGCCTGCCAGCAAGGCATGGCTGCATTACAAAAAAATGCGACAATCCTGTGTGATGTAGAAATGGTGAAGCAAGGTATTACTAAACGAATGATCGAAAAAGAGCCACTATGTTATTTAAATCATCCTGCTGCAATTGAAGATGCGAAAGACATAGGTGAAACACGGTCAATGGCGGCAGTGAAATATTGGCAAGAACACTTAAAAGGTAGTGTCGTAGTGATTGGTAATGCGCCGACGGCATTGTTTAGATTGTTAGAAAATATCCGACAGGGCGCACAAAAGCCCGCGTTAATTATCGGCATGCCAGTGGGTTTTGTAGGTGCAGCAGAATCAAAGCAAGCACTATGGGATGCCCATGAAAAATTAGGCATAGAATGTATTACGTTACTAGGGCGTATGGGTGGTAGTGCAGTTTCTTCTGCTACCTGCAATGCATTATTACGTTGCAATATGGGAGAATATTATTAAGCACGCGACTGAATCTATCAATAATACCATCCATGTAATTGGCTTAGGTGTGGCAGAGCATGCTCAGTTATCTGTCGATGCACAACGTGCATTGCAACACGCCGATATTATTTTTGGTTCTGAACGGCAGTTTGCGACTATCTCAGCGATGGATACTAGTTCGGCTACTCATTCTTCTTCTGCTCCGATAGCAGAAAAGAGATTATTACCGACGCTATCCCAATTGAAAATCGAATTGAAGGCGTTGAAAAACCATACGATTATTATGCTCGCATCGGGCGATCCTTTATATTATGGGATAGGTCGCTGGGTAAATAGCCATTTTTCTGATAGTGCATTGTATTTTCATCCGGCGATATCCAGTATTCAGGCAGCCTGCCATCAATTAGGTTTGTCATTGCAAGACGTTGAAGTGGTTAGCTTGCATGGCCGCCCGTTAGTGTCTATACGTCGTGTGTTGAAAGCACAAAAAACGTTATTGATTCTAACGGATAAAAATAGTCAGCCTTACGATATTGCCAAAGAATGTATTGATGCAGGTTTTGAAAAAACGACGCTATGGGTTTGTGAACGTTTAGGTTATCCACAACAAAAAGTGAGAGAGTTTTCAGCAGATACCTTTGTACACGGTAAATGGCTAACGGATACATCGGAGATGTCAAAAGTATCGGCTGACAAAAACTTCCCTAAGCCGGGTTTGTTATCTTCTCCTTGGAAGCAGTCTTTCGATCCATTGCATGTCACTGTGGTTAACCTTAAAGGTAAAGGCAATGTATTGCCTGAATTCCCCGGCATACCTGACGAACGCTTTAGTACGGGTGAAACAGGTGGCAAGGGAATGATTAGCAAGCGGGAAGTGCGCTTGGCTATATTGTCCTTACTGCAAACCGAAAACGAAGATGTATTGTGGGATGTTGGCGCAGGTTGTGGTGGTGTGGCAGTGGAATTAGCTTACTGGCATCCACGTGCAGCAATTTATGCGGTTGAATATAATGAACAACGTTTACAGCACCTGTTCATTAACCGTGATCGTTTTGGTGTGGTAAATAACCTGCATATTATTCAAGGGCGTGCTCCAGAAGTGCTTCACGATTTGCCCATACCTAATAAAGTTTTCATTGGTGGCAGCGATGGAGAACTGACTAATTTGCTACCTTATTTATGGTCGCTACTGCCTACCGCTGGCGTGCTAGTTGTTAGCGCTGTAACCGATAATACTCGCGGAATAATAAACAATTTTATTAGTGCTGATTTTGATGCAAGGCAGATAGAGAATAATGTTGAAAGCGTAGATGTTGCAGTTACGCGCAAAAAAATGATTGGCGGGCAATGGGATCAACAAAAAAAATTACCCGTTACCTTGTATCGCTTTAAAAAAAACTAAGTTAGCATTGAAAGAATTCTTCTTTTAAGAGTTTTACGATTAATATATTTGATGAATATAGTAACGATGAAAAAAGAAAGTAATATAAGAAAAGAAAGTGAAATAAAAAAAGGATTGTTTGTTGGTGTTGGCGTCGGCCCCGGCGATCCTGAATTAATCACGCTTAAAGCACAGCGCTTTATTCAGCAATCTGATGTGATTAGTTATTTGTGTAACGAAAGCGGGCAATCCCAAGCGCAAAGCATAGCAGCCCAAGCCATCGCATCATCTACACGAACAGATCAGCAGTTTTTACCTGTCGTTATGCCCATGAGTGAAAATCGAAAGCAAGCCAATAATGCTTACGATCAAGCGGCTAACGATATTGCTGAGTATTTGGCATTAGGTAAAACCGTGTCTTTTTTGTGCGAAGGCGACCCGTTATTTTTTGGTTCTTTTGCTTATTTATTAGAGCGTTTACAATGCAACGATACGTCGCATAATTGCAAAATAGTACCAGGTATTTCATCTGTGCATGCCGCCGCATCGGCGTTGCAATCGCCTTTAACCATGTTGAAAGAATCTTTTGCTGTGATGAGTGGCAGACATAGTGACGAGCAATTAGTGAATGCCTTACAGCAGCATGATAGCGTGGTGATTATGAAAGCAGGGCGAGCGCGGCTAAAAATTATGCAAGCGCTAGAAAAAACGAATCGTATTGATGATGCTAGTTACTTAGAGTATGTAGGTCGAGAGCAAGAAAAAATCGTGCGTGATATACGACAACTGCCTAAAGAGTCTGGGCCGTATTTTTCATTGTTTGTGGTGACGAATAGCTCTGCCGATAGATCAGCTAACCATTCGCTTAGCGAATAGTTTGACGTAAATTCACATGACTAATTCATATAGCAGCTCAACTAATAGCCGCCCCACTAAAAAAACTTATATCATCGCCTTAACTGATGAGGGCTTAGTGCTTGCGCAGCGCTTGAGTGTATTGCTCGATGGAAATGAAGTGTGGTTTAAGCCAAAGCCATTTGCTAGTCACGTTCAACAGGCGTTTGTGGCAGGACATCCGTTAATTTTTATTTGCGCGACAGGCATTGTGGTAAGAACGCTTGCACCAGTGCTGGCTAATAAGTTTGATGACCCCCCCGTGCTAGTGTTGGACGAAAATGGTGGGTTTGTTATCCCACTTTTATCAGGCCACGAAGGGGGTGCTAATCATTGGGCTAAACAAGTATCAGAAAAAATATCTGCACAACTGGTGCTCACTACGGCAAAAAGTTATCTGCATCCTGTTTATAGCGTCGGTATTGGTTGTGAGCGAAATTGCCCTGCTGACATGATAAAGCCGCTTTTACAACACTGTTTACAATTGGCAGGTTTGCATATAAACGATATTGCTAATGTGAATAGCATTGATATAAAAGCGGATGAAGTGGGCATTATCGAATGTGCAACATCACATGATAAACCTTTCCATACCTATACTGTTACTGAGCTAACAACCGTGGAAGGTTTATTAGAAACACCATCAGACTATGTATTTAATACCGTTGGTGTTTATGGTGTAGCAGAATCGGCAGCCTTATATGGCGCTAAAGTGTTGGCGCAATCAGAATCAGAACCAGAATTAATGGTAACGAAACAAAAAAATACCAAAGCGACTTGCGCGATTGCGCGAGCGTATTCGAAATGATTGATAAAAAAACTTTTATTAAAGACATTAGAGATAACATGAAAAAATTATATGTAGTAGGCACCGGCCCCGGTGATAAAGATCTCGTCGCACCTAAAGCCATGGCGGCGATCAATGCCAGTGACGAGTTAGTCGCTTATGGCTTGTATCTAGATTTACTAGGTGAGGTATGCGATGGGAAAAACCATCACGACTTACCCCTAGGCGAAGAAATTGGACGTGCTCGACTCGCATTAAATTTAGCGGCTTCAGGTAAGACAACTGCGTTAATTTCCAGCGGTGATATTGGTATTTATGCCATGGCAACCTTAGTGTTTGAACTGCTAGATCAACAGCTACAAGGCAAAGAAAATCACCCTGAATGGTTAGCTGTGGATATCGAAGTAGTCGCAGGTATTTCTGCCATGCAAGCTGCCGCTAGTCGAGTAGGCGCAATGCTAGGGCATGATTTCTGCACTATCTCCTTGTCTGATTTGTTAACTCCGTGGGAGACAATAGAAAAGCGTTTGCACAGTGCTGGGCAAGGTGATTTTGTCGTGTCGTTTTATAATCCTCGCTCTAAAAAACGGGATTGGCAAATTAACACAGCAAGAGATGTACTATTACAATATCGCCCCGCATCAACGCCTGTTGTTTTAGGTCGGCAGCTTACACGGAAAGAAGAATCGATTACCATTACGACATTAGATAAATTGGATGCTAAAGACGTAGATATGTTCACCCTAGTGTCAGTAGGTAATAGTGAAACACGACATATTCAATATGACGATAAGCAATGGGTGTATACCCCAAGAGGTTACAGCAAAAAGCTGTAGAAAAAATTATGAAAGTCTATTTTATTGGCGCAGGCCCCGGTGATCCTGAACTCATTACGATTAAAGCATTAAACAGGATTAAACAATCGCCTGTTATCTTATATGCAGGGTCATTAGTACCTAGAGCGATTTTTGCCGAAGTTGAATCAACCGCAGAAAAAATTGTAGATACCGCTGCGATGAACCTTGATGAGATTATGCAAATGATCGAGGAAGCACAGCAATCAGATAACGACGTTGCTAGAGTTCACTCCGGTGATCCGTCTTTATACGGTGCCATCGGCGAACAAATTCGTCGTCTAGAAAAAATGGGCATAGATTATGAGATTATTCCCGGTGTCAGTGCAACATCTGCATCCGCTGCATGGCTAGGTAAAGAACTCACCTTGTCGGGCGTATCGCAAACCATCATCATGACCCGTTACGAAGGCAAAACGCCGTTCCCTGAACGCGAACGGTTACCTGCTTTAGCGGCATCGGGCGCGACTTTAGCCATTCATTTAGGCGTCACACGTATCCATAAAATTGTCGAAGAACTGCTACCGTTTTATGGCGAAGATTGCCCCGTTGCCGTGTGCTATCGCACCGGCTGGCCAGATCAAGATAAAGTGACAGGAACGCTAAAAGATATTGTTAAAAAAGTGCGGGATAAAAAATTCACCCGTACTTCGCTTATTTTAGTGGGCGCAGTATTAGGCACCGATGAATTTAGGGATTCTTATTTGTATGACGAAAACCAAGCCCACGTTTATCGGCCAAAAGTAAAACCAGCAACAAACCGAGATGCTAAAAGTACTGCTGCGCATCCCAGCTTGAAAAAGATAGAGTGATTTTTATTCCGGCAATGTGAACCGGCTAGTTAACTGCCCTAAAGTTTTCGCTTGTTTCGATAGATGTCCAGTATGTTCTTCTAGTGTGAGGCGTGTATTTTTGGTGCTTTCGCTCTGTTCACAAATATGCTCGATTTGTGTGGAAATGTCGTTACTGTTTTGCGATATTTCTTCTACAGCGACCACGACCTGATCCATTTCTACGGCGACTCGTTGAATAGAGTTTTGTACTGATTCAAATGAAGTCATTGCGTTGTTAGAATTTTCTTGTCCGAGTGATGCGAGTTTTAAACCTTTCTCCATTAATCCGCTCATGCGCTTGGATTCGTTGTCAAAGCTTTTAATGATTTCACCAATGTTACTGGTCGCGCCCACTGTTTTTTGTGCGAGTGCGCGCACCTCGTCAGCGACAACCGAGAAGCCCCGGCCCGCTTCGCCCGCACGAGCAGATTCAATAGCCGCATTGAGTGCGAGTAAATTAGTTTGATCGGCTAGTCCATTAATAACGTCAATAATGCCTAACATTTTTGTGCCAGATTTAGTGAGGTTACTTACCTCTTGGTGAGTGGTTTTTATTAATTCAGCAATGTCGCCCATTGATTCTACGCTGCCGCTAATGACCTTTTCGACGGTATCTGCCTCTGACGATGCCACTTGAGCAATGTTGCTCACTTCGCTTGCGCGCTTAGCCACATCATTAACGGCTGTAGATATCTGCTGGGTCGCTACGGTAGATTGTTGCGTTTTTTGTTCTACCTCTTCGCTAGTAACACCCAATTGCTCAACGGCTTTTTTAAGTTGATAACGCACATCAAGCAAGGCTTCGTTACCGTCAACGACTTTGGCAATTACATTCGAAATGTCGCTCACCATGTGATTTGATGCACTACGTAACTGAGTGAATTCATCGTTATTATTATTGTTAGTCGTTAGCTGCTGAGAAAAATCGCCATCAGCCACTTGATTTAAGAAAGACTGCATGCCTTTGAGTTGAATGTTGAGCTGTCTGGCGATGCCGCCTAAGCTAATCAGTGTAATTACTCCGCAAATAATAGCGGCAACAATCATAATGTTTTTGGCGGTTTTTTGTGAATCGTTAGCGTTATTAATCAGTTCTTTAACAACCACTTCATCTAAAAATTTATTTTGCTCACCTATTTGTTGATTTAGTTGTGATGAAATGTCGGCAATAGGTGCGGTAATTTCGTTATCTTTGTTTATTAATTTTTTGACGGCTTCGAAATTTTCTCTGTATTGCTTAATGAATTTCCCTGTATCTATCTCTTGCCAGTCCATAGAGATAACAATGTTCTCTAATTCGGTTACAAATTCTTCAATTATTTTTTCTTGCTCTGATTGCTGACTCACTAAATACTCTTTTTGTGCATCAATGATTCCATTGATAGGTTTGTTTATCATAGAAAAAGACACTTTTTTCATGTTAGCAGCGGATGTATTGATCTTGCTTTTCATGCCGTCATTAGCGGTGAATCCTAGTTTTGATCTGTTTTCGGCCCAATTTTCTCTTATGCTGAAATAGCTTTCTGTTAATACGACTATTTTTTCCGATGCAGATATAAGCCCTTGATAGCCTAACGCTTGCGCTTTATCTCTCATGATTCTAGAGTCGGTAGCTAGTCGATTTACTTCTTTAAAAAAATCATCAGCACTTTCAGAGCTCAAACTCTGCACGTTTGACTCAATAATAAGAAAGTCATTAGCAAATGTAAGAGAGCGTTTTTGGTAATCAATGGCGTTACCTTGAATTTCAAAACTATGATTAACGCTATTTAAACCGGTAAATGCTGATCCAGCAACAACGCCAAGGCCAATCAAAGAAATGGCGATCACAATAGATAGTTTTTGTTTCCAAGACAGCTTGATTCCACTGCGCCAGTTAACCTTAAACAGAGACTTGAATGATGTGGATATATTCATAGTGAGTTACTTTGCCGTTGTTTATTTACATTGTATTTATGAAAACGTATATGTTAATAAGTGTAGTTAAAAAATAGTCTGTTACCACTTTGAATGTGAATAAATCGTAAATCGATTTATTCTATTTGAATAGTGCGAATATGATTTTTTCAGGAATTGCTCAGGGAGAGTGTTTTTTAATTTGGAGTTTTTGACAACCTTTATAGAGAGGAATGCTTTTAGATTCTTATTATTCTTAATAATATAGAGATTCTTGCCGTAGTTTTTTGCAAGTGAAAATAATTCATCTCATTTTTTGATAGGTGAAAAACAATTTTTTTTCGCTAACTGTTGAGAAAATATCATGTCTTGTTCCAGCCATTTGTAAAGCACATCTCCTCTAAAGGCCTCTCTTTTGCCCACTTTTCTTCTACCAGCATGGGTTTTTTATAAAACTCATCCACTTGTCCTAAGCATAAAATAGCAATAGGGTGACTGTCGGTTGGCATATTAAGTAGTGTTTTTAGCGCTTCGGGATCAAACAGTGATACCCAGCCCATACCTATGCCTTCTGCTCTGGCGGTAAGCCACATGTTTTGAATGGCGCAAGACAGCGAGGCTAAATCCATTTCGGGAAGCGTTCTTCTACCAAAAATATGTTCGTCTCGTTTGTCGGGTAATGCGGCGACTAATACTTCGGCGCATTGCAAAATTCCCTCCACTTTCAAGCGAAGAAACTCTTCTTTTTTCTCTCCTAATGCTTGTGCGGTAAGCAGGCGTTCTTTGTCTACGATGGAGTGAATATCTTTTCGTAAGCTAGATTTTTTAATATGAATAAACCGCCATGGTTGCATTAAACCCACGCTGGGAGCTAAATGCGCGGAGGATAATATAGTCATAAACGTGTCGTGATCAATGGGTTCTTGATTGAAATGCCGAACATCACGCCGTTCGGACATGACTTTATAAATACTCTTCTTTTCGGCTTCGGTATAGCTGTGTTTAGAAACGTGCTTTGACGGCATAATTATTCTTCTATGAATCTAAGGTGGTTGAGCGTGTCGCTAACATGGTTGCTTACTTTTCTTGCTTTTTCCGTTTGCTGTGAAGAAAGTACACCTATTCGCAAAATAGCCTTGTTGTCGCTCACGAGTATTACACGTGTGAGTATTCCCGCAAGTGCGAGCTTAAGATTAATATGCTCGGCTTGTATACGGCTAAAATAATAGGAAGAAAATAGATCGCTGTGAATAACGCGCTCGCACTTCTCTTGAATTGTTGTGCATAATTTTTGTGTAAAAGCGGCATTTTTTGCAATAGCTGTTCTGTTGCTTTGTTGCCATGCTGAATTATTTAAGGCAGTGATGGCGATCGCTTGTGCTGGCCCATTGACTTGCCAAATACCAATAGCTTTTTCTAGTTGCTGAATAATAGCGGCGTTGGCAAAAATAAATCCGAGTCGTATACCTGCTAAGCCAAAAAACTTTCCAAAAGAGCGCAATACAATCATGTTGTTTGGCATGTCGTTGGGTAGGACGTGAGTGAGCACGCTATTGTCTGGCGTGCTATCAATAAAAGCTTCATCAACAATTAAGTAGGCTTGTGGATCTAATGCTTTCGCCCAATGAAATAACTGTTCTTTGCTAAAAATAATGCCAGTAGGGTTGTTAGGGTTGATGACGAGTATGTGTTGTTGCGGTTGCCGCTCTATCGCTTGATCAATATACAAGACTGCTACGTCGTTATCCATTGAGGGATAATCGTGAGTAGGTAGCGAGCGGTTCTGCCATTGTTGACGATATTCTTGGTAGCCCACTTCGGGTAATAAAATAGGAAATGCGGGTAATAATGTAGGTAGTACTTGTATCGCGGTTTGTGTACCCGAAATCGCTAAAAAGTGATCGGGTGTTTTTTTGGCGCTGGTATTTTTTTGAATATAAGATGGCGTGTAATAGTGAGTGACGGCTGATAAAAATTCATCGCTAATATAAGGGAGCGCGCAATAGCTGTTAAGTGGTAGACGATCAACAGGGTAATGTTCAGGGTTAATTCCTGTGGACAAGTCTATCCATTGTTCAACAGGAATGCCGAAGTGTGCCGATGCACTAACGAGGTTGCCGCCATGCAGAGGGTTAAATTTTTTTGTTGCTTGTGTGTCTTCAATGGCAAGGCTAGTCATGAGAAAGTTCGCCTTTTGTTTCTAGTATTGTATGATCAGGTACCGCTATGTCTAATAATTCGCAAAGTGTGTGTAACGGTAATACCGTTTCTACGGTATCGGCTAGTCGATTCATTTGTTCGTTTTTAAATGCCGCGTAATTAAATTGAATGTTTTCGTTTATGTCGCTGTTTGATAAGTTAGTCCATTTGAAAAGGTGTTGTAGAAATTCGGGGCTATCAAATAATCCATGTAAGTAACAGCCCATTACCGTGCCGTTATTGTTTTTGGCGCCGTCGTTAAAAATATTTTCTGTTTGCTTTTCTAGCGATTGGGCTTTTAGTTGAAACAACGGTTTTTTAGTCGATTCACCTTGGCTAATACCTGCATGTATTTCGTAGCCGCTTACCGGTATCAACTGTTCGCCAAACGTACCAGAAACATTACGCAGTGTTTTATTATCAAACAAGGTGGTTTGCATGTCGAGTAAGCCTAAGCCTTGACTAGAGCCAATAGTAGACTCAATCGCTTCAGGGTCGTGAATCCATTGCCCTAACATTTGATAACCTCCACAAATCCCCATGACTTTTCCACCTAAACGTAAATGCCGTTGAATAATGGTGTCCCAACCTTTGTCTTTTAACCACTGTAAATCTTCTTGTACGTTTTTACTGCCGGGTAAAATAATAATATCTGTACCACTAAAATCATCACTATCCTTGATTAGCTGGCAGTGAATGTGTGGGTGAAGCTGAAGGGCATCAAAATCTGTATGATTACTGGTGCGTGGATAGATCGGAACGGTTATATTCAATGTAGATGATGTGTCATTATCTTTAACAGTTGAGTGGGTACGTTGGCTGAGACTGTCTTCGGCTTCAATATGTAGTTGGTGAATATAGGGAATCACGGCGAGTGTGGGTATGCCGGTTTTTTCTTCCAGCCATGTTAAGCCGGGTTCGAGTAAGGTCACATCGCCACGAAAGCGATTGATGATGAAACCTTTCACGCGTTGCTGTTCGCTTTCACTTAGCAGTGCATATGTACCATAAAGATGCGCGAACACACCGCCACGATCAATGTCGGCGACGATAATAACGGGGCAGTCGATGGCTTCAGCAAAACCCATGTTGGCAATATCGTGTTCGCGTAAATTAATTTCAGCTGGGCTGCCTGCGCCTTCGATAATAATGTGCTGATATTTTTCTTGCAGTGCTTGGTATGTATCAGTGACTCTACTTAACAATTGCGGTTTGTAGCGATGGTATTCTTGCGCTTTCATATTGCCAATGGCTTTGCCGTTAATAATAACTTGCGAGCCCATGTCGCTATTGGGTTTTAATAATATGGGATTCATCAAAATAGACGGCTCTAAATAACAGGCTTCCGCTTGTACTGCTTGTGCGCGACCAATTTCCCCACCTTCAATAGTGACCGCACTATTCAGCGCCATATTTTGGGGTTTAAATGGCGCAACAGAAATACCGTACCGTGCAAGAATACGACAAATGGCCGTGACTAGAATACTTTTGCCAGCGTCAGAAGTGGTTCCTTGTATCATTAAGGTCTTAGTCATTGTTCTTTGCACTCACGCCTATATCTACACTCATACCCACATCCACACCTTCTTGTTGCGCATCTATATCTAATAACAAATCTTGTAGCTTCTCACCGTAACCATTGTCGTTATCCCATAGTCCACGTTGTGTGGCCTCTAATAAACGCTCGGCCATCTCTTCTAAGGCTTGGGGGTTGTTTTCTTCCATAAAGGTTTTGTTTTCTGGATCAAAAATAAGTGCGTCGGCAACTTTTTGATATTGGTAATCGTCTACCATATTGGTGGTGGCATCATAAGCAAATAAATAATCCACACTGGCGGCCATTTCAAACGCGCCTTTATAACCATGTTCGCGCATGGCAGCAAGCCATTTGGGATTGAGTACACGCGAGCGAATCACGCGATTTAACTCTTCTTTTAAAGTGCGTGTTTTGGGGGCCGAAGGGTTGGAGTGGTCATTGTGGTAAACCGCCGGTGTTGCACCAGAGAAAACGCTAACAGCGTTGGTCATGCCGCCTTGGAATTGATAATAGTCGTCGGAGTCAAGGATATCGTGTTCTCGGTTATCTTGATTGTGTGCCACGACTTCAAGTTGGCTTAAACGATGCTGAAAAACGGATCGCAGTTCAACGCCTTCTATGCCGATGTGGTTTTCATCGCTATTTGTTACATCGTCAGATTGTGTAGATGCACCATAGGCATAACCGCCCCAGTTGACATAAGCTTCTGCTAAATCGCTGGTGTTTTCCCAGCAGCGTTCGTCAATAAGACCTTGCAAGCCCGCACCATAGGCACCGGGTTTGCTGCCAAAAACACGATAACTTGCTTGGCGTTTTGCGTTTTTTTCAGTTTCGCCGCTGTTAATGAGTGCTTGTTGATGCTCTTGAATATGTTGTTTAATTTTATTGGCGTGTGCGGGCTCATCAAAATCAGCGAGAGCGAGGACTGCAGCATCAAATAACTTAATGACATTGGGGAATGCGTCACGAAAAAATCCTGATACTCGCAAAGTAACATCAATTCGGGGTCTGCCTAATATCATGGTAGGTAAAATTTCAAAATCAATCACGCGATGGGAACCGCTTGCCCAAATAGGTTTAATACCCATTAATGCAAAGGCTTGTGCAATATCATCGCCACCAGTACGCATGGTGGCTGTTCCCCAAACGGATAAGCCTAGTTGATTAGGATAGTCACCATGTTCTTGTAAGTGTCGTTCAATCAATGTTTGTGCAGACAGTTTCCCAATTGCCCATGCAGCGGGAGAAGGAATAGAACGGTTGTCGACAGAGAAAAAATTCCGGCCAGTAGGCAAAGTATCTAAGCGCCCACGTGTGGGTGCGCCGCTTGGCCCCGGTGGTATAAATTCGCCGTTTAATCCTTTGATTAACGATTGTATTTCGTTTTCGACACTGGTGTGTAATGCGGTTAATAATGTCTGTTGGACGTAGCCTAGCAGAATAAATGTAGTAGGTAATTGCTGAGCTAAGATTTTTCTCGAGTGACGGTTTTCTTTATTTGCACTTTCGTTCAACACACTTTCGTTTAATACATGGTCACGCACACACTGTGCGGCCAGTATTTCTAAACGTTCACGGGTGTCGGCTTCGGTGCGCCATGCACTTGAAGAAAGTGATTGTAAAAGTTCGGGTTTTTCTCCGTGCCAGCTATCGGCAGAAGCGGCTAGAGGATCAAATAAATCTTCATCATTTAATTGATCAAGAGTATCGTTGCTTAATTGCAGATCGTTTACGATATTATGCAAAATGCCTTGGCTCTCAGCTGTGTTACCTCTTGGTAAGCGTAGTAGCGCAACGATAGTGTCGCAGAGCTTGTCGGTCTCGGGCAGCACACCTAAAATATGTAGGCCGTGACGAATTTGTGCTTCTTTGATATCGCATAAATAAGTATCTAAGCCTGAGAGCACTTGTTGTCCTTGTTCGTCATTGCTGGCGTTTTTTTCTAAACGTAATTCTTCAAGCCTTAATTCCTCAAGTAAGTGTGTTTCGCTAACCAGACGTAAAATTTCATTTCTTAGCCATGTCTCGCGGCGTACATCCATGCCCATCGCTTGATAGTATTCGTCCACTAAGCCTTCCAGTTCGGCCAGCTCACCATAAGTTTCGGCGCGGGTCATGGGGGGCATTAAGTGGTCGATAATCACTGCTTGTGTACGACGTTTGGCTTGCGCACCTTCGCCAGGATCGTTAACAATAAAAGGGTAGAAGTGTGGCATGGGGCCAAGCACAATGTCTGGCCAGCATGCGTTAGAGAGTGCAGTACCTTTGCCCGGTAACCATTCAAGGTTGCCATGTTTACCCACATGTATAAAGGCATCAACGTGGTAAACGTGACGTAACCAAAAATAAAAAGCCAGATAGCTATGAGGCGGTATTAAGTCGGGGTCGTGATAGTTGGCCGACAAATCCATATTAAAACCGCGAGCAGGCTGAATACCGACAAAGGTTTCGCCTAAACGAATGCCCGCTAGCATAATACGACCGTTACGATATTTAGGGTCTTGTTCAACACTTCCCCAACGCTCTAGTACCATTTTTTGGTTCGCTTCTGGTAAGGCAGAAAAGTGCAATTGATAGTCTTCTTGTGACAGACTTTGCCAGCAAGGTAGTTGGTGCAAGGTGTTGGGATTGTTGGTGATTGCACCTAATAATTCAGTAATTAAAGCATTGCCGTTTTCTGGAATATTATCAATGGGGTAGTTATTGTCGGCGAGTGCTTGTAACAAGTTAATGGTTGAGGCGGGCGTGTCTAAACCAACGCCGTTGCCAATACGCCCATCTTTAGTTGGGTAGTTTGCTAATATAAAAGCAATACGTTTTTCTGAATTTTTCTTCGTGGCTAATTTGCAATAAGCCTGCGCTAATTGCGCGACAAAATCGGCGCGTTCTTGGTGAAGCGCATAACGTACTACAGAAATTTCACAACGCTCACAGAAACGCGCTTCGGCTTTAAAGCTAACGGTACGAGTAATAACGCGCCCGTCCATTTCGGGGAGCACAACTTGCATCGCGATATCACGGCTGCGCAAGCCTTGGCTATAACTTTGCCAATCGCTCTCTGTAGAGCTAGATAAGATCAGTTGTAATACCGGAATGTTTAACGCAAACGGCGAAGAGAAAACGGTAGGCTCTGAAGAAAGATCGGGGCTCGATACCGTGTGACTAGCAAAGCCGGTGGTGTTAAGGATTAATGATGTATGCGTCTTGCTGATAAGATGATTGACTAAAGTCAAAGACTCTTTGTCTTTTAACGAACTAATCGCAATAGGCAGTGGTCGTAAACCTTGCGCAGTCATCGTGTCGATTAATTGGTCGAACATGTGTGCGTTTGCTGATTGTAAGTGACTACGATAAAAAAGTAATGCGCAAACGGGAGAGGTGTTTGTTTTTTGTTTTTTGTTTCTGCTTATATTTTTATCATGCTCACCTTGCCAATAACTTTCCCAATCATTTAGGTGGTATTGGCCGTAAGGTTTTTTTACCCACGATGAGGGCAAATACAATAAGCTTTTGGGTAGTGTGCGAGGCTCTGCCCACAAATAAGTGTTGTTGCTGTTGTCGGCGCTTGTTCCGTTCTTGCCGACTAAATAGCTGTCGGCTAAAAAATGATAAAGGTGCCGATGGTTAGTCGCTCCGCCTTCACGTAAAAAACGCCACACTTTTATGGTTTCTTGTGTCGATGTAGTGGACATCGAAAATAATGCTTCATCAGGTGTGTCGTCACCCGGCACAATAATGAGTTGACGAGGTGAGGCAGGAGACGATTGCTTTGCCCATTCTTGTAGTTGCTCAACCCCGTATGGCCAATAGCTTTCGCCACCGAGTAATGAGATCACCACGATGCTTGCATGGTCGATGACTTTATCGCGATATAAATCGAATGCGGCGGGTTTTAATAGCTGCATCCAATTGGCTAAACGAATAGAAGGAAAATCTTCTTCTAATGTTTCTGCACTATCGGCTAATCCTGCTAGCAGGCTATCGGCAGCCGATAATAGCACTATTTCTCCGGGTGATTGCCCTAGATCAATAATACCTTCGTCGTCGGTAAAACCACCGGGTTGTGCTGCGAGTAAATGCATAGTGTTTTTTTAGGGTTTATGATGAACGGCTATACTGTTACGCCAATAACTGCTTTTTGTAATTCGGCGGTAATGTGTTGTTCATCGAGTGCTTTGCCGATAAAGACTAACTGCGTTTTACGGTTTTCGTTTTGTGTCCATTGGCGATCAAAGTGTACATCAATGCGTTTGCCAACCGCTTGTAATACTTGGCGCATGGGTTTGTTGGGAATAGCAATAAATCCTTTGGCGCGATAGATGTGGTATTGCTCTAATAGCTGTTTTAATGTGGCTTGCAGTAGATCGGTATCTGTTTCGTCTAAGGTAATGACGAACGAATCGAAGTGGTCATGAGCATGTTCATGGTGCTCGCCATGAGCATGGTGGTGATCGTGATGATTGTGTACGTGTTTGATTTTGTCTTCTGTTGCCGCTTCAATACCAATCAGTACATTTAATGGTGCTTTACCATTATCAATGTAAAGTGTTTTCACGGCGTTGGGAACTTTACCGCTGACGATAGTGTTAACGTTTTCTCGTTGAGCTTCGTCCAATAAATCATTTTTACTAACGACTACTAAGTCAGCAGCACTGAGCTGGTCGTCCAATAATTCTTGTAAGCTAGGGTCGTGATCAAGGCTTTCATCTTGTAAACGTTGCTCTTGCACTTTATCGGCATCGTGAGCAAAGCGACCGGCGGCAACGGCAGGACCGTCGATAACGGTAATTACTGCATCAACGGTGCAATGTTGTTTTATTTCTGGCCAATTAAACGCTTGTACTAATGGTTTGGGTAAGGCTAGGCCAGAGGTTTCAATTAAAATATGATCAATGTCGTTGCGGCGAGCAACTAGTTCTTGCATCACCGGTAAAAATTCTTCTTCAACCGTGCAGCAAATGCAGCCATTGGCGAGTTCGTAGATACCATTGGTACTTTTGGTTGAGTTGCTTGTATCTTCATCACAATCAAGAGGGCAGCTGCGGAGTACGTCGGCATCAATATCCAACTCGCCGAATTCATTCACAATAACGGCAATACGTTTACCGTTAGCTTGCTTTAATACGTTGGACAATAAGGTGGTTTTACCACTGCCCAAAAAGCCGGTAACGATAGTGGCGGGAATTTTAGTTAACTGCATGAATAAGCTCCTTACTCCAGAACCGCTAATAAAATCTAGGAGTCTGTGTATATAAAACTAAGGTTAAAAAAAGAAGGAGAGGTGTGATGTGAGGTAGTACAGTTATTAAGTCCAATGTAGCACTGTTAAAAAAGGTTTAGATGAAAAAACCTCTAACAAGTAAAACATGAATAAATGTTATCTTTATTCATGCCCGTTTATGCGTTGTTATGATATTTACGCGCACACCTGACCAACTGATATCTACCCCGATTGCACACCCCGACCATCAGGTTTATTGATTAAGGCAGGTCTACTGGCTTCCAGCTCAAACGTTATCGCCACCTTCCCAGAAAATCCAGTGGTTTCAGGCAATTAACTCGCTGTTTACAGTTGCGGGGACAGCTGCCAATAGGCATTCCCTATTAATCTTGCAAAGAACCTTTAATCAAGTGCCCATTGTAAAGAAAATAGACGGAGAAGAGAATCGATTAAGTTGTATAATTAGCATTATTGACGAATCTCAGTGATTCTTATTTATACCTATTGAATAGAGAGCTATTGTGCAATGACATTATCAACCGACAATCTATTAACAAGCAATCACGAAGATAATTATCATTTATTTTTTGAAGATGCCGTTAACACTGGCTGTGTGTGGGGGCTTCAGCATGAGGATGGAAGCTGGGCTTTATCAGCATCGGAAAAATATCCTGAGACGAATGTGATGCCCTTTTGGTCGCAGCCAGAATTTGCACAATGCCATGTTGGCGATGATTGGGCGGGGCACGAAGTGGTGGCCATTTCACTGGAAGAATTTATGGATGACTGGTTGACCGGGATGCATACCGATGTAGTGTTGGTGGGCATTAATTGGAATGCTGAGTTAGAGGGTGAAGAGTACGAACCGTTGGATGTGTTGGGGACGTTTGAAAGCGATTATTTGTCATAATTTTTATGATGCCAGTATAAATATTAATGAATGTAGGAATAAAATAGCATGGTCGGTAGAGCTTTACGTAACGTTAAGGTAGCGCAAAAATATTTTTTAAGTCCTAATATGCAACGCATTATTTTGTCGGGGCAGGCGCTTAAGGATTTTCCTGAAGGCTTCGAGAGCGGTTATGTGAAATTACGATTTTTAGCAGACGTTAATGATGCTTATCCAACGGATTTTAGTGAAGAATACTTACACTCATTAGCCAACCCTAAGCCGCGCTTACGTTCTTATACTGTTCGTGTCTTTGATCCAAAAAAATGTGAGTTAACGCTCGATTTTGTATCGCATGGCGACAATGGTCCAGCATCGGCTTGGGCATCGGCGTGTAATATAGGAGATAGTATTAGTATTGATGGGCCGGGTCCCGCAAAGTTAATTAATCTGGCGGCTGATTGGTTTTTTCTTGCGGGCGATATGGCTGCGTTACCAGCGATGAGTGTGAATTTAGAAAAGCTTCCTACAACAGCGGTGGGGCATGTAGTGATAGAGGTGTTGTCAGAGAAGGATAAGATCGATTTGGCTAAATGGTTAACTGTGCCAAGTGGCATGTCAATCCATTGGGTTATCAATCAGCACTCAGATTCACCTAATGATTTATTAATTGAAAAAGTGTGTTCGTTGCCTTGGTATAAAGGTGATGCTTCTGTATGGGTGGCGGCTGAATTTTCATCAATGAAAGCATTACGAAAATATTTTAAAATAGAAAAGCAGGTGAATAAAAATAATATTTATATAAGTAGCTATTGGAAAATGGGGGATACCGATGAAGGGCATAAACAAGCGAAAAAAAGGGATGCAGAAACGGCTTAAAGGCTTTTCTTTCGCAGTGACATGTTTTCTCGCGATATCAATCGTGCGTCATTAGGGTGCATTTTTATATTGATAGGTGTCTTTTGTTATATTGTGAGTATTTTATATTCTTAATCGCGCTTAAAAAGCAGAGATAACTATATTTTACTTGAACTTGGTGGGGGTAAAGTATTATCTTTGGAGGCAGATATTTGCAAAGCTAGTCATCTAGTGTGAGTATCAACTGCTACACTAAATTGTAAATATAAACATTTGTCATAATGCCAATGTTTTTTTGATGACAATAGTGATGGTGTTCTTTCTATAATAGATGGCGGAGTATGTTAATCCGTTAACATATTAAACATAATTATTATGATCCAGAATAACGATATATTAGCAAGAACGTCTCATCTGTCTGTGCAGTCAGATTCGCATAAGCATGCCCATCATCAAATTATTATTGGTATTTCGGGCGAGGCAAATTTTGAAATTGAAGGTGTCGGCGGTAAAGTGGATGGTTACTCCGGTTGTATTGTCCCTTCGAATGAGCGACATAGTTTTTGTGGTAGCGATGGTAATAATGTTTTTTTGCTGGATGTAGGTAAAGATATTATTGAGAGTAATGGGCTACATGGCAGTACGTATGATGAGCTTTGCCGATTGTTTGACTCCCGGCGTTATTTCTCTATCGATCAGCAAATGCACCTCATGCTATTTTCTTTGGCCAGCGAAATTAAAGCCTATGGTGATGATCCATCATTTAAGCCTTTAGTGGCTGAACTTGTACTCCGCAGTCTTTCTAACCGTCTCTCTAGTAATGCAACAGGGGTTGAGCATCGTATTCATGGTGACCGTTTAGATCTGAATGTGATTCAGCAATATATTCACGCTCACATAGCCGACAAAATTCAAGTGTCTGAGTTGGCTCAGGTGTGTGATTTGAGTGCTAGCCATTTTTATCAAAAATTCCGCGATAAGACCGGAATCTCTCCTCACCAATATCTTATTTTAGAGCGCATAAAGGTAGCTAAGTTTTTGTTAGGCAATACCAATAAAAACTTAACAGATATCTGTTTCTCTCTTGGCTTTTCTAGTCAGAGTGCATTTACCAACACATTTACGAAGAAAGTCGGTTGCTCTCCTAGTCAGTATCGCAATAGCGTAAGATAGCTTGTTTTTGCAACTCTTATAGCAAAACGTTATTAGTCTTTTTCTTTTCCTCTATTAAGTCCTTTTAAATCAATGCTTTGGCTCTTGCTTGCGTGAATTATTTTCAATGGTGGTTTACTTTTCTTACATATTATTTTGCAATTAATGCATATTTTTATGCAATCTTCTTCATGAAAATTGGCAGATACTTCGCTCCTAATGAGTAGAGTGCAAAATTATGAATACAGTAAATAACTTATCTTTTGTTGAAGAATGGCTCAATCTTAGTCACGAGGAATTACTTCAAGAGTTGTCGAAAAATTATAGTGTCGACGAAGAGACTTGGGTAAAGCGTCTGATTTCGATTGCAGATCCATCGTCTAAAGAGCTAATGAATATTAATTCTACTGCTCGTCCTTTAATTGAAAAAACGCGCAAAAGCACAAAGGGCGCTCACATCGTTGATAAGTTATTGCAAGAATATAGCTTGAGCGATGAAGACGGGATTACCTTGATGTGCTTGTCTGAAGCGTTGTTGCGAGTGCCTGATGCGGCAACACGAAATGCTTTGATCAAAGATAAGTTGACTGCTGCAGATTGGAAAACACATTTAGATGGTGACAATAGTTTATTTGTTAATGCGTCGACTTGGGGTTTGTTAATTGCTGGCCGTTTTGTGAAAACGGGTGCGGTAAACCACGGTGATGCAGCGACAGGTCTGCAAAAATTATTATACAAATGTGGCGCGCCTACATTGCGCGGTGCAATGAAAGTTGCGATGCAAATTATTGGTGAATATTTTGTATTAGGTCGTACGATTCAAGAAGCCAGCAAGCGTTCGATTCCTTTTTGTAAAGACGGCTGTAAGTATTCTTTTGATATGTTGGGTGAGGCTGCGCATACGCGTAAAGATGCTGAGCGTTATTTGAATAGTTATTTAGGCGCATTGGATAATATTGCAAAGAACGCAAAGTCTCGTCCAGAAACAGGTGAAGGACATACGCTATCCATTAAAATTTCTGCATTACACCCGCGTTATGAAGAGTCTCATAAAGAAAGTACGCTTCCTGAGCTTGTGGTTATTGTTAAAAAAATCGTCGAGAAAGCAAGAGCATGCGACATCGGCATCACCATTGATGCTGAGGAAGCGGATCGTCTAGAACTGTCCCTAGATCTATTTAAGCAAGTTTACACGTCTGATGTAGCGAAAGGTTGGGGCAAGTTTGGTTTAGTGGTTCAAGCGTATTCCAAACGTGCGCTGCACGTATTATGTTGGATTACTTCTCTATCGAAATTGCAAGGTGATGAAATTCCTGTTCGATTAGTGAAAGGCGCTTATTGGGATACAGAAATTAAGCTATGCCAAGAGCTAGGCTTTGATAGCTATCCGGTATTTACGCGTAAAGAATCTACCGATACTTCTTATCTGGCATGTGCTCGATACTTGTTATCGGATTACACCAAAGGATGCATTTATCCGCAATTTGCTAGCCATAACGCACAGACTATTGCGAGTATTTTGGCTATGTCTGGCGAAAGACATTTCGAATTTCAGCGTTTGCATGGTATGGGCGAAGGTTTATATGAAACGGTTATGCAGGCATATCCGAATGTTGGTGTGCGTATTTACGCGCCGGTAGGCAGCCATGAAGACTTGTTGCCGTATTTAGTTCGACGCTTATTAGAGAATGGTGCTAATGGATCATTTGTACACAAGTTACAAGATGCCAGTGTGCCAGTGGACGAATTAATTGTTCATCCAACTAAATTATTAATTACACGACCTAGTATTGTGAATCCTTTTATTCCATTACCCGGTGATATTTTTAACGACCGCGATAATTCGAAAGGGACTAATTTGCATATCGCTTCACAGAGAGAGCCTTTAATGAACGCTTTAGATAAATATAAAGATACCCAATGGTTAGCTAAACCTATTCTTGGCTCAGATGGTACTGATGGCGGTGCGAGCAAAAAGGTAGATGTTAATAGTCCTTATGATAACAGTCAGAAAGTGGGGGTTGTTGTTCATGCAATGCCAGCGATGGCCGCTGATGCCTTGGCAACCGCTAGAGAAAGTTTTGATTCTTGGTCGTTAACAGATGTGAGTGTTCGTGCAGCAGCATTAGATAAAACGGCTGCTTTGTTAGAAGATAATCGCGACGAATTAATGGCTTTATGTGTAAGAGAGGCCGGTAAAACATTAGATGATTCTATTGATGAGATTCGTGAAGCGGTTGATTTTTGTCGTTACTATGCGCAGCAAGCCCGCGATATGTTTAATAAACCAAGAGTGTTGCCTGGCCCAACAGGTGAGCTTAACGAATTGTACTACGAAGGCCGTGGCGTTTTTGTTTGTATTAGTCCTTGGAACTTTCCATTAGCCATTTTTATGGGGCAAGTGGTTGCAGCTATCGTAGCGGGTAACACGGTTATCGCTAAGCCTGCAGAGCAAACGAGTTTAATCGCTTACAGAGCCGCCGAAATGATGCACGAAGCAGGCATCCCTAAAGGTGTGCTTCAGTTCTTACCGGGTTCAGGTGCAGAGCTAGGTGGTGTATTGATGAAGAGTAATGACGTAGCGGGTGTTGCCTTTACGGGCTCAACACCAACCGGTCGCTTGATTAATAATAATCTGGCTAATCGTGAGTCTGCTATTGCCACACTAGTTGCAGAAACTGGTGGCTTGAACGCTATGTTGGTTGACTCAACAGCATTGCCCGAACAAGTCGCAACCGATGTTATTCGTTCTGCCTTTAGTTCGGCTGGTCAGCGTTGTTCGGCGCTACGTGTTTTATATGTTCAAGAAGATATTGCAGACCGTGTGATTGAATTAGTCAAAGGCTCTATGGATGAATTGAAGCTGGGCTTTCCTGGTGATTATTCAACCGATATGGGGCCTGTTATTGATAAAACAGCGCAAGATAACTTGCTGACTTATATCGATGAAATGAAAAAAGTCGCTAAACAAAGTTATCAGGGCAATAAAGCCGACGGGTTTGATAATGGCACATTCGTATCACCTACTTTGTTTGAAATTGATTCGATCAAGCAGCTGAAAGACGAAAAATTTGGCCCTATTCTTCACATCGCACGCTTTGCAGCGGGAGATATGGATAAAGTTATTGCCGATATTAATGGTATGCAATTTGGTTTAACGCTAGGCATTCATTCTCGCAATATTACGACTTATCAGTACATTGCAAAACGTGTTCGTGTGGGTAATGTGTATATTAATCGTAATCAGGTGGGTGCTATGGTAGGTGTTAACCCATTTGGTGGTAGAGGTTTGTCTGGTACGGGTCCTAAAGCAGGTGGGCCTAACTATTTGACGCGTTTTATCACGGAAAAGACTATCTCTCTAAACACTGCGGCAATCGGCGGAAACGCAAGCTTGTTATCTCCGGAAACTCAGGGATAATTGGCGGTAATCGTAGTTTTAGAAAAGTATTCGTAGATTATTGCAAGTGCAGGACGGCGGCTTTGATAGACTAGGCCTGTCGCCGTTTTGAACATCTACGTATGAATATGGCCGATTAAACCGGTAATGACTCTTTATTTTCGAGCCATTACTGTTTAAATTAAACTGTAGTTATAAGCAGTATCAAGATAAAAATAATACTAATAACTTTATAAACTAAAAAGGTGAAAAACATGAAAAGTAATTTTTTCAAAAAAGCGCTATTAGCAGCAAGCTTCGGTTTGTTAGCATCAGGTAATGTTGCAGCAGACAAACTAGACGACGTTTTATCGAAAGGTAAAGTACGTTGTGGTGTTGTTCTTGATTTCCCGCCAATGGGTTTTCGTGACAGCAACAACAATCCAGTTGGTATGGATGTTGATATGTGTGCTGATCTTGCGAAAGCAATGAATATCGAATATGAAATTGTTGGTCTAACATGGGCTGAGCGTATTCCAAGTTTGATTTCTGGTAAAGTTGATGTGGCGATTGCTTCTTCTTCTGACACCCTTGAGCGTGCTCAAACCGTTGGCTTTACTATCCCTTACATGGTTTTCCAATTCCAAGCATTGTTGTCTGACAAGTCAGAAGCGGCTTCTTGGGAAGATATTAAAGACTTGAACGTAGGTTCTGCTGTTGGTACCACTTATGAAAGTGAGTTCCTAAAGTATAAGAAAGAAAACTGGGAAGGGGCTAAAGGTAAGTACTCTTCTTTCCAAAGCGAAAACGAATCTTTCCTAGCGGTATCTCAGGGCCAAGTGAATGCGGTTATCGTTACTGATACTGCAGCGGCTAACGTGATTTCTTCTGGTAAGTTTAAGGGTGTTAAACTAGGGCCTGTTGCTCCTTTCGGTGCTGATATCGTAGGTATGATGACGCTACGTAAAGAGTTTGGTTGGATTAATTACCTAAACCTATACATCAACAGACAAGTTCGTTCTGGTCGTTTCCAAGAGCTATATGGCAAATGGATTGGTGGTACAGCTCCAGACATGACAGTACCAGGTACTTACTACTAGGTCGTAAGACACGTAGTATATTTGTTCGTAGCGCACACCGGGTGTGCGCTACTTATCATTTCAACATGTATTACAGGGTTGCTTCTTGCCCTAGAGAACACTTAGTTCTCATATGAATGGCTTTTTCTTAGTCCAGCACTATACTTAACTTTGTCATTATGAACTTCATAACAATAAATACAGCATATTTGTACTTTTAGTTATTTCTATCGTTAGTCGTATTTAAAGTTAATCATACGTAATATTTACAATAATCCCCGTGATATTGTTAGGAGGTACCAGTGGACTATCAGTTTTTATGGCGTCCAGTTTTCCAATCATTGCCCGATATGTTAGATGCCGCATGGATCACTCTCGAAGTGTCTATCCTGTCTATGCTGGCCGGTACATTTCTCGGTTTGTTTCTTTATTTCTTTCGTACTTCTGCCCTTTGGCCTGTTAGGTTTTTTGCAGGAGTATGGATTGAGCTTGCTCGTAATACCCCCGCTCTTTTTCAGCTGTTTTTCTTCAAGTTTGGATTAGGCGCTTTCGGTATTTTTATCGAATCTTATTTTGTTGTATTCATAGCGCTAGCATTTAATACAGCAGGTTATATGGCTGAAAACTTCAAGGGTGGTTTTAATGCAGTCCCGCCAACTCAGCTGCGTGCAGCACGTTCTCTTGGTATGACTTTTTTCCAAACACAGCTATATATTATTGTTCCCCAAGTGATGCGTATTATTTACCATCCTATGACTAACCAATTTATTTGGGTCATTCTAATGAGCTCTCTAGGTATGTTAGTTGGCCTACGCGAGTTAACCGGAGAGACTCAGTTCTTGTCGTCTAAAACCTTTAGAACGTTCGAATTCTTTGCGGCAACAGCAGTTATTTACTACATAATTGCAAAAATCGCTCTAGGATTAATGAGTTTCATTGGCTGGCGTTTGTTTAAGGGCCCTCAATAGGAGAAAAATTATGGCTACAAGTGTTGAAGTTTTTAGTAACTTACAAGCTAGTGATCTTTTGTTTTTGGGTGAAGCCGCGTTAAAAACACTAGAGATTGCAATTGTTGCAATCAGTATCGGTACTATTTTCGGTACTATTTTTGGTTGGCTATTGAATGCGGGTAATCTCGCTGTGCGTTTGGTCGTTAATGGTTTTCTTGATGTTTTTCGAAGTGTACCGTTGATTATCCAGTTAATTTTATTCGATAGCTTCATCGCGATAGCAGGCTTTCCGTTACCCGCTTTTTGGTCGGGCACGATAATCCTTTCTATATACACCTCTGCACTGGTTGCTCAAGTAGCGCTCAGTGGTATTGAGGCCGTTCCATTGACCACACGCAGGGCATCACGCTCGCTGGGTATGACTTACTGGCAAGATATGCGTTACATCGTATGGCCAATTGGCTTGCGCGCTGTGTTACCGGCTTGGGTTGGTGTTGCATTAAGTGTGCTTAAAGATTCGGCGTTAGTCTCGGTTATCGGTTATACCGAATTGCTAAAAGCGTCTCAAATATTAATTACTCGTACTGCAGAAACATTTACTGTTTTGGCCGTCGCGGGTCTCTTTTATTTCGCCCTTTCATATCCGATTTCGAAGGCGAGTAGTTACATAGAAAAAAGGTGGCAGCAATGATCAAAATCAGAAACTTACATAAGGCATTTGGTGATGTTCAAGTACTTAAAGGTATCGACTTGGACGTGGCTGACGGTGAAGTATTAACCATTGTTGGATCTTCTGGTTCAGGTAAATCAACATTGTTGTACTGTATCAATGGTTTAGAGCCTATTAATAATGGTGAAATCCTTGTTGATGGTATTGATGTCCACGACAAGAAAACCAATCTAAACGCACTGCGTGAAAAAATAGGTATGGTTTTCCAGCAGTGGAATTCTTTCCCGCATTTAACTGCGATAGAAAATGTCGCATTATCACCTCGCATCGTTAAAGGTTTGAGTAAGGCTGAAGCTGAAAAAATCTCAGCAGCACAGCTAGAGCATGTGGGGTTAGGTGATAAATTAGGTTCTTACCCAGCAGAGCTTTCAGGTGGTCAGCAGCAACGTTTAGCGATAGCTCGCGCGTTAGCGATGGAGCCAAGTTACATGTTGTTTGATGAGGCAACATCTGCACTTGACCCAGAGCTGGTAGGTGAAGTATTGGATACCATGCGTTTGTTAGCAAAAGACGGTATGACCATGATTGTGGTAACACATGAAATGAGTTTCGCCAAAGAAGTGTCCGATCGTGTGGCTTACTTCCATCAAGGCATTATGGAAGAAATCGGTAAGCCGGAAGAAATTTTTGGCAACCCACAAAGTGTACATACACAAAAATTCCTAGCTAACGTTCGATAGGAATAGCTCTACTTGAAAAAAGAAACGCTGGCGTTAAGTTACGGCTTAACGGCGGTGCTACTTTGGTCTACGGTAGCATCGGCATTTAAAATCGGTTTAGATTTAACATCAGTTATTTATTTGTTAACCGGTGCTTCTTTTTTTTCTCTCCTCGTTTTAATAAGTGTATTGCTAGTTCGTAAAGAACTCGTGAGTGCGCTAAGTTCTTTGTGGAAATATCGCTATATTTCTATCAAACTAGGGATGCTTAATCCCGTTCTTTATTACCTCATTTTGTTTGAAGCTTACGATCGACTTCCTGCGCAAATCGCACAGCCGATTAACTATACGTGGGCCATTGTTTTAGGCTTGCTGGCGGTACCGTTTTTGGGAAGAAAGATTTCTCGATGGGATGTTGTTGGAATGTTCGTGGCTTATGGCGGTGTGTTTTTACTTTCTGTGGCAGGGAAAAATTTGCCCGGCGGAATTGATAGTCTCGGCATTGTGTTAGCGTTAGTAAGTACATTGATTTGGGCCACCTACTGGTTGCTCAATATTAAAGATTCTCGTCCCCCAATATTAGCTCTGTTTCAGAATTTTTTATATGCTTTGCCTGTATTACTCACTATTGCGTACTTTAGCCAAACGCCATTAGCGTTTTCTTATAAAGTCGTTGGCAGTATGGCTTACATCGGCTTATTTGAAATGGGCTTTACCTTTATGCTTTGGCAAGCAGCCTTGCAAACCACAGAATATACATCGCGTATTAGCTCGTTGATTTTTTTATCGCCATTCGTTAGCTTGTTTATTATTAATCAAGTCTTAGGTGAGCCACTGCAAGTGCTTACATTCGTTGGTTTAGCTATTATTATCTTAGGCTTAGGTCTACAGAGAATAGGTAAAAAATAATTGGCGGAGGGCAAGTAGAAATAATATCTCCTTGTTATATTTCCAGGCGATTATTTGGTTGTCGGTTAATCAGAAAGTATCTTAACGTGTTGCGGAGTGAGTGTAGCTAGTGGGTATTTGTAGTTATAGTAAGTAGTTGAAATATCTAAAAACAAAAGATGTGCCTGACCACGGTCTTGGCTTTTAAAAAGCGCGTATATGTAGTTATGCTTTAGGGTATGGGTTAAAAGCCATTCCTTGGCAATGTATATGTCCTGAAGAAAATATGTTTTAACCGTTGACCTTTATGCATTGCCTTTTAGTCGCCACTACATCCGTACATGGTCACATCCTTATTGGTTTTAGATGTTTAAATCCTTTTAGGCATCACTAGGCGTCCTTATCATATCCAACGTCCGTGTTGGTTTAGTATGCCACTACACCGGATAAGCAATCTTATACCAATGACTTGTCTGGAAAAACATTTTCTATTCCTAACTTAATTTGGTTTCCCGAAGACTCTCAGCCATATGCTAGCTTGTCGAATATGATATCTGGAATTGATGGTGCCGGTGGGCCGCCTGTCCTCCCTCCTCCTCCCCTAATAATTGCTAAAATAGCCGCTTCAGGTGCGTTGGAAGAACTAGGCAATCGGTTTGTGGTAAGTGGTACTACGTTCCAGGTGAGCGATACCACGTCAATTCTTATTGATGGCCAAACGAATTCGGATGATTCAATGTTGAGCAGTGGGCAAGTCGCTGTCGTTAGGGCTCATGTTGATGAGCTCAATAACGCTATTGCCAAAGAAATTATTGTTACGACACAGGTTAGTGGCGCAATTAGTCATATCACTGACAAGTCAATTACGGTGTTGAAACATATTATTATCTTGCACGACGACATTGTTTTTGGAGGCTCAGCAAAGCAATTCCCAGATTTAAAAGACGGCGACGTAGTTAATGTTAGCGGCTTTAGATTGTCTGACGGTAATTTTTCTGCTATTCGAATTTATCGAGTTGAGACTAGTTTGGAAAAAATAACTGGATCTATTTCACAGGTGAACGATTCAGAGAAAATCTTCTTCATTAACGATCTAGCCATAAATTATAGCCAGGTGGCGGGATCATTTGAGCCAAAAGAAGGGGACACCGTTAATGTTACGGGAACTGTTAATAATCATAACCAATCTGTTTTAGATGCTCTCTCAATTAATATTGCCCATCAGTTTTAGATAATACTAATGTTGATAAGGTTAACGCGGAAGGCTTTATCACGGAGCTTACTGATACTAAATATTTTAAAGTGGGTGAGATTATAGTTTCATTTGATGACCATGGAACTGATTTTATTGGTGGTACTTACAGGGATATTCGCCTAAATAAAAAAGTGAAAGTGGAGGGAGGGTTAGTTGTAGATGTGGATGGGAATCGTGTCCTGAAGGCTGCGAAAGTCACTTTCTTAATCGCCAATATTACTAGTCATATTGCGAATAACTACGGAAAAATGACAGCATCCTCATCTCCAGAAATTTTTAGTTGGAGCGGTGATGGTCTTGATGCCAAAGCTTATCGCTTGCAAATATACCAAGAAGGCAATGAAGAGTGTTATGCCGAGGGTGATGCGGAGTGTTTGGACAATATTTTTTACGACGAAATATTTGCAGGCGATGTCACCTCAATTCCCATTAATAGCGGACTTCCAGATAATGCAGCAAGCTTTGGGGTTAATTTGTACACTTTACACGGTGTGATTTGGTCAAAAAAACACATCGGTTTTATGGCCCAGGAACAGTATTAAATTCTGAGTTTACCAGCCACGAAAATGGTGAGCAGTTAGAGTCCACAACTGAGACATTTATATTTAGTTCTATAGCCGGCGCAGAAAAATATCGTTTACGTTTTTTTGATTTTGCAACGAATACTGAATACTTCAATAAAACTTTCACGGAGGCTGGGGCGGTAGTCGTTGATGGCCTTCCTTCTAATGGCGTTAATATGAGCGTTCGATTAGGTACGCTGTATAATGGATGGTGGTCAGAGAGAAATTATAATTTGACAAGCGTGCAGTCTCCTAATGAGAAAAATGCTACGTTAATGAGCCATACCAACGGCCAGCGCTTAACGAGTACTACGGAGACCTTTGTCTGGGATGATGTGGGTGCCGAAAAATACATTTTATACGTGAAAAAAATCATGTATGGAAAAAATAATAATTCCACTTGGTATGAGAATGTAGTGGAAAAACATCTTGATGGATCAGCTACCTCGTTTACTGTTAAGGGTTTGCCTGTAAATAATGCAGAAGTATTGGTGAGGCTGCATACCAAGCATAGTGGCTGGGGAGAAGAAAGGTATGTTTTTTTGGGCACTGACACCGCCGCCACTGCAGAGCTAAGCAGCCCTTTAAATAATGAGGTATTGTTATCGAGCACTCAAACATTTAAGTGGGATAGTGTACTTGGTGCTGAAGGGTATCTTTTAAAAATAAACGGTTTTAATGTTGCTTCTTTTAATAAATTTTCTGAAGATTATCAGCAGCCCCTTAATTCTTCTCAAGACCCTCTTAAGTTTGAGTCTTTAGTCATGGAGCAAACCATCACGGACTTACCTAAGAATGGCGCTCGGTTTTCGTTAATATTGAGCACCAAACATAATGGCTATTGGGAAGAAAAGGAGTATCGTCTAAAGGGCGCTAAGGTGAAGGGTATTGCAAATGCAGTCATCAAAAGTCACGTGAATTATCAAATAATCACTACACCTTCGACAACAATTACTTGGGATAATGTTGATGCCGACGCTTATTATCTAAGGATTGAAGATGCATCAGTAAGTCCACGTATTAGATTACATGACCAGATTCATGGGGCTGAGGTTAACTCGGTTATCATTGATGATTTACCACAAAGCAATCATATACGCGTTGGTCTTTGCACAAAGCATGGAGAATGGTGGGGCTGTGAGGAGGATGGGTCGAGTGTACGTATTTCTACTGAAACGCCTTAACGATGAGGATGATTCGCATCTTTACTATGATATTTATTAAGCTGATGTTTTAGTCGTGTCTGTTCGGTACGAAAAAACTTCGTTTTTCCACGTTATTTTAGTGAGTCGATTCTAGTGTTTTCATCATTAGAGCTAAAAGGCATTTGCGCAATGGCGATGCTATATATATCGGCCATGTGCTTTTTATCGTTATAGGCTTGTTCAATGACAGCAACTCCTCGTGTGAGTGCAACTAAATAGCATGCATAGGGCAACGGCTCCCCTAAAAATTCCCCATCATCACAGGCTTTTATTAGCCGCTCATGTATCTTTTCTTGTAAACCATCTAAAAAAACGCTTAGACATTGTTGAATATCAGGACACTGCCTAATGGCTTCCATAATGGTTCGTGTACTAAAACAACCCCTTTTTTGTTCGTCGGCCATTAAGCGGTTAACGCTGTTTGCAAATAACTGAGTAAATGCAATTTTTGCATCCGGGTGAGCAAGGTCTTTTTCAATAATCTCTAAAAACTGCTGTGTGTAGTAGTCGAATGCTTTTAGAAAGAGTGTATTTTTATTTTTATAGGCATTGTAGAGACTGCCCCGTTGTACACCAGTCTCTTTTGCGAGGTCAAGCATTGTTGTTGCGGTGTAGCCCTTATCCCGAAATACATTGATTACGATAGAGAGGATTTCCTCTTCATTAAATTTACGTGTGCCAACCATAGAGACCCTATTTCTACATTAAGAATGTGTTGTTGCTATCATAACGTATTCTTCATTGTTGACAATGCTGTCAATTTTGACATAATTGTCAAAATTGAACGGATTAACGAAGGGGTTAATGATGTTACCGATAGATCTCTATTATTGGACTACGCCGAATGGGCACAAAATTACCATCTTCTTAGAGGAAGCTCAGCTGCCTTATCGATTGCATCCCATTAATATCAATAATGGGGATCAGTTTACACCCGAGTTTCTAAAGATTAGTCCAAACAACCGTATTCCAGCCATTGTTGATCCGTCGCCGTTTTTTGCAAGCACAGAAGGTAATGCTAGCCACGTTGAAGAATCTTTATCGTTGTTTGAATCTGGAGCGATTTTAGAATATCTAGCAGATAAAACTCAGCGGTTTTTGCCAGTCAAAGGCAAAGAAAGATACAACATATTACAGTGGTTGCATTGGCAGATAGGTGGGTTAGGGCCAATGGCTGGGCAAAACCATCATTTCTCACACTATGCGCCAGAAAAAGTATCTTATGCGATTGATCGTTATGTTAATGAAACGAGTCGTCTCTACGGCGTGTTAAATAAACAATTGGCGGGGCAAAATTTTATTGCGAGTGAGTATTCGATAGCCGACATGGCATGTTATCCGTGGATTCGATCTCATGAGCGTCAAGGACAGAATCTGGATGACTTTCCACATCTGCAAGCGTGGTTTGAGCGCATGAGTGAAAGGCCTGCTGTGCAGCGTGCTTATGTAAAAGCAGAGGCGATTAATACCGGTGCTGCGGTGACACAGCAAGGTAAGTCTATTTTATTTGGCCAAAAAAATACCGACTAATGATTATTGAAACGAGGAAAAGCATATGAGTATTACTCTTTATGATCTTGCTGCGGCAGATACCAATGTTCGCTTTGGTCCCCATTGCTGGAAATCACGCTTAGCACTATCCCATAAGCAGTTGAAGCACGAGACGGTACCGGTGGCATTTACTGAAAAAAATAAAATTTCTATGTCAGGGCAAGGCTTGTTACCGGTATTGACTGACGGCGATACGGTTGTCAGTGATTCGTGGGATATCGCTTTATATCTTGAATCGCACTATCCACAAGGCCCTCTATTATTTGAAAATGAAGACGCAAAATCCCATGCAATGTCGGTTAATGAGTGGTGCAACAATGTGTTGTCAGTACACATTCGACCTTTAGTGATTATGCCTATTTTTCGTATTATCCGAGAAGAAGACAAAAGTTATTTTCGTCAAAGCCGTGAAGAAAGGCTGGGTGTTAGCTTAGAAGAGTATGACGATAAAGCACAAAAAAGTATCGCAGAGCACTACTGTCCGGTTAAACATAACTAACCTCTAATTCTAGCTGAGGAGAGGGTTCTTTGCTGCCCTTATCTCTACCGGGGTCTGGATGAAGTAGGTCTTCAATTGTCCTTCGAGTTGTTAGGTTT
>Ga0233426_10000148_pt1 | contig 80238 bp, 70 predicted proteins | sample SI_118_April2016_6_FD_179875 | JGI IMG/M metagenome (GOLD analysis project Ga0233426, IMG submission 179875) | Seawater microbial communities from Saanich Inlet, British Columbia, Canada - SI_118_April2016_10_MG | ecosystem: Environmental > Aquatic > Marine > Inlet | place: Canada: British... | reverse complement strand
GTTATAAAACGTCCTGTGGTTGCTGGTTATCTTGCGGACCGAAAGCCTAGTTATTCCTTATCAGGGAAGAATACTCGTTTTGATATTTTTGCTTTACAAAAACTTCCCTCCTAACTGGACCTTCGCATCACTAGGTAATTCCCAAAAATTGCTAATGAAAAGCCTATTACCGCAAACCAACTCCACTGATAGTCTTCAAATATAGTCGATAAAATAATGGCTATGAAAGGGATCATTAGAGCCCCATAGCTAGCCTTTTCAGGACCGATAATCACCATTAATTTAAGATAGGCGCCAAAGGCCAAAATTGTTCCGAAGACAGAGAGGTAAATTAATGAACTAACGTACTCAAAACGTGTATCAAAGGTAAAAGTGGCTTGTGAGAAGAGTGCGATAACTGTGAGAGCTAATGAGCCATAAAGAGTAGACCAGGCATTGATTTGCCAAACTGAAAGTCCTTGTAAGCCACTCCTTGTCGCTGCCATGTTACCCAAGGACGCGCTACAAACGGCAATAAAGGCCAACGTAAACCCCTTTATAGCCTGGCTTCCAGCACTAACATTTGTTAGCTCAGGATAAAAAAGCAGATATATCCCGCTCAAACCCACGATGCCGCCAATCAATGTGTTTTTTTCAATCGGCCTGTTTAAGAAAATACGTCCGTTGATCAGATTTAGGAATACTATCAGAGAGAAAACTACTGCAATAATACCACTGGGTAAAAACATCTCCGACAAATAGATTAGCCAAAAATTAATGCCAAAGCTAAGAACCCCTTGGATAATAAAAAAGAAATGATCCTGTTGAGATGCTCTAAGCTTTATACCGCGCAGCCGACAATAAATAAACAAAAGAATGCTTGCCAATGCCATTCTGTATATTACCGATATAATTGGATCAACATTACCTAGTTGAAATGTAATGACAAGCCAGGTGGAACCCCAGATAGCAACAGTTGAAAAGTACAGCATTAGTGTTTGTTGCATCTAAAATCCCTTGCAATACGTGTTTAGCCTTAAGCAGATTACATAATTACGGTAGTAGTCGTTCTATTATGCCGTGATAAATGGCGGTTAAACCTTGTAAATCATCTATACTAACGTTTTCATCAACACGGTGAATGGTCTTGTTAATAGGACCTAACTCTACTACCTGCGTTCCCATGGGTGCTATAAAACGCCCATCTGAAGTTCCTCCAGCAGTGGATAAGCATGTATCGATGCCTGTATGCGTTTTGATACTTGCACAGGCGGCATCAACGAGGGCGCCAGCATCTGTTAGAAACGGCATTCCGCTTAAATGCCAATTTATGTCATAGTCCAGTTTATGACTGTTGAGAATTTCTTGAACACTGTTCTTTAGCTGCTCAGGCGTCACTTCGGTCGAAAATCGAAAGTTAAACAATAGCTTTAGGCTGCCCGGAATGACATTGGTTGTGCCAGTACCACTGGAAATAGTAGACATTTGGAATGACGTTGGCGGAAAAAAAGTATTGCCTTGATCCCAAACCTTATTAATTAGCGCATTTAATGCTGGTGTAGCTAAATGAATTGGATTCGCCGCTAATTGCGGGTACGCAACATGCCCTTGAATACCATTGACGGTCAACTCACCGGAGAGAGATCCACGACGGCCATTTTTGATCGTATCGCCACATTTTTGGTCACTTGATGGCTCTCCAACTAAACACCATGTTGGAGTCATGCCTTCCTTTGTTAACCACTCGACAACTTTAACCGTTCCATTAATAGCTGGGCCTTCCTCGTCGCTGGTGATCAAAAAGGCCAATCTACCAGAATGATTGGGGTTTTTAATAACAAAGCGTTCTGCTGCCACTACCATTGCAGCAAGAGATCCCTTCATGTCAGCGGCGCCGCGTCCAAAGAGGTGACCATCTCTAATAGTCGGTTCAAATGGCGGTGATTGCCATTGGCTATCAGGCCCCGGCGGCACCACATCTGTATGTCCTGCTAGACACAAAATCGGACCCTTGTTACCGTGGATAGCCCAAAAATTGTCAACTTCACCATATTTAAGCTGCTTGACAACAAACCCACATGCTTCCAAGCGACTAATCATAAGTGCTTGACACTCTGCGTCATTGGGTGTGACCGACGCTTTTGAAATAAGGTCTATGGCAAGTGTAGTGGTTTGACAAAAAGTAGTCATCGGAGAAGTCTCAAATTAATGTAACGCTATTGTAATCCTGTAATACATTCTTCGCTATATAACCTGACCTAGGTTTTTGTTTAAATGGTACAGAAAATCATGTTTAGGATGAATGAGCAAAAAATAATTATGAAAGACCGTAATTTTGATGATTTGGCAGAAAAATTTGAGCGTAAAGTCTACGGAAGCCTAAAGGGTGATATTCGTCAAGCTGTGATTTGGCGAGACCTCTGTCGCACAATGCCCAGCATAATGAACGGGTGTTTGAGAGTTTTAGATGTAGGCGGAGGCCTTGGTCAGATGTCCGTCCGCCTTGCTAAACTTGGACATCAGGTTACCTATAATGATATTTCCTCAAATATGCTTTCAAAAGCAAAAGCGCTTGCGATGAAAGAGGGTGTTGACTCACGTATTAGCTTTTATCAATGTCCCTACCAATCATTGGTCAAAAAGGATTTAGGGGATTTTGATTTAGTCCTTTGCCATGCCATTGTTGAGTGGCTGGGTAAACCAGATGAACTTATAAACCATTTGATGCAATTTAAGTCTGCTGAAGGCTTTATTTCTCTTACCTTCTATAATCATAATGCTTTGGTGTACCGCAATCTTATAAGGGGTAATTTTAATCTGCTGGCTACAGAGTTTAAAGCGGATCCGGGGAGTTTGACACCACATTCGCCTTTCATGCCTGAACAAATTGAACAGTGGTCAGCTCAGCATGGTTTATTCGTTCTACTATCCTCTGGGATAAGGGTCTTCCATGATTATATTACGACTGCTAGAGGGGGGCATAATGATAGAGACGCAGTTATTACTACTGAGCTAAAGTACTCTGAGCAGGCACCATTTAAATGGCTGGGCCGCTACATACACTTCATGCTTCAAGTGCGAAATGATTCCTAGTGGTGAGCTTCCTCAAGTAGTAGATGACCTGAGGCTATAATTAGGCCTGTAAAACGTCCTTGGCAGCATTTATTTTAGCTGCTAAGTAGTCACTGCCACCACGATCGGGATGCAGGCGCTGCATCAGTCGTTTATGCGCCTTAATAATCTCTTCCGGAGACGCTTTTTCGTTAAGACCAAGTACTTGATAGGCTTCACTCTTGGATAATCTTGTTAAGTTATCTGTATTAAAACTAGCCTGTTCCTCTGACCCTGCATTCCCACTGCGTATGCGGTAGGCGTATAAAAGTGCGTATGATTCACGGTCATTTATTTTTAAATCAGTAGCAAGCTCATCAAGCTGTCCATCACTCAAATCTGATAATTTATATCCCATGAAGGTACCCGTGAGAATCTCTCCATCCATTTTTCTATTGGCAAAGTTGATGGTGACATGCAGAGAATTGGTTTTGAATTGAGATGGGCTGGCTTTGAACCGGCTTAACATTCGTAAAAGCGGAAACGCACGAAAAGAAAAGCTGAGCAACGTTTTTGCTACTGGAATTAGCGCTGCAAAAGCAGCACCTACCCAATGCATTCGTCCGGTAACCACGAGCCCAACTGAAATGCCTAAAAGCAACCAAAAAGCACTTCGCCACAAAAATGAGCGACGCTCATCAGGTGCTAACTTTTTTTGCTTACTCCACCAAAGCCAGGCTAGAAAAAGTGATGCTATTAGTAAAATGAGACGAGGCATGGGTTTAATTCAACTCCACTAATTTATGCTTTATTACTCAACCGAACAAAAACAACTGGAAGTTTGCACCTGAAGATATCACGCAAACATTCATCTTGTTTTGAGGACTTCTCGTAACTTATCGGCCATAGCCAACAGGCTCGCTTCGGTGGTCTCCCAATCAACACAGGCATCGGTGACTGATACTCCGTAGTCCATTTCCTCTGGATTGCTTGATAATTTCTGATTTCCAGCAAATAGATGGCTTTCGATCATAGCACCGACAATAGATTTGTTACCTTCGAGAATCTGGTTGGCTACGTTGTCTAGGACTAACGGTTGTAAATTGTGATCTTTATTTGAGTTTGCGTGACTGCAATCCACCATTATGTTTGGAGTTATGCCTGCAGCATTTAGTTCTTGCTCACAGATTGAAACGCTAACAGAGTCATAGTTTGGTTTACCGTTACCGCCGCGCAACACAACATGGGCATAAGGGTTGCCTTTGGTGGTAATAACAGAAACTTTCCCATCAGAATTGATACCTAAAAAACGGTGAGGACTAGCTACTGATTGAAGCGCATTAATTGCTACGGTTAAGCTTCCATCAGTGCCATTTTTAAAGCCAACTGATGATGATAATCCTGACGCCATTTCACGATGCGTTTGTGATTCTGTAGTACGCGCACCAATAGCTGACCAAGTAATTAGATCTTGCATATACTGAGGGGATATAGGATCAAGAGCCTCGGTTGCGGTAGGAAGTCCAATCTCCAAAACATCATGCAGAAGCTGACGACCTATGTGTAAGCCATCAGTTATTTTAAATGAATCGTTCATGAAGGGATCGTTTATTAGGCCCTTCCATCCTGTCGTGGTACGCGGCTTTTCGAAGTACACACGCATAACAATTAAAAGAGTATCGCTAACCTTGTCAGCTAGCGCTTTGAGCTTGTGTGCGTATTCATGAGCGGCCTTGAGATCGTGAATTGAACAAGGACCTACTACTACAAATACCCGATGATCATTTCCTGCTAAAATATCTTCGATAGCTTTTCGACCAGCGGCTACTGTATTGCGGGCCTTTTCAGAAATAGGAATCTCAGCTTTAAGTTGCGCAGGAGTGATGAGAATTTCAGGCAACTCAATATTGATGTTTTCAACAGCTTGGCGATCCATTTTATGTCTGGTCCTAGAAGGGGTAAGTTTAGATTACTATTGTACTTAAAAAAAAGTGCTTTTGAAGGTTAATCCACCATTACTTCGGTAAATAATGCCATCATGGGAAAATATAGCGCACAACGCACTGGTTCAGGAGCCATTGCATGAAAAAGCCGGGCATAGTGCTGTAATTGCCCTTGGTAGTGAGCAATTTGTTTTGAAACGAATTGATCTTGACTTTCAGTGTCGTTCTGCGAGGTAAATTTATAATCAACAATCCAGCGTGTGCCATTCTCGACAAACGTTCTATCAATTACTGAGGTTCCAACAGTTTGAGTTTCGGCGTGAAAAAAACTCAGTGATAATTCACAGTCTCCACCAGAATGACTGTGAAGTATCCATTTGCCCTTAGGATCATTAATCATTGTAGTCACCGCAAATAATAATTGGTCTAACTCAGATTGTTGAGGAATAATTCCAAGTTCATTTATTTGAGCACGCCATGCTTTAGGAAGCTGTTCGATTTTTTCAAAAGGCCAGTGATCAACCCCGTCAATCGCAATTTGCTTGAGGGTTCGATGAACTATTGTTCCTAGGTGTCGTGCTCTAAAGGATACTTCATTTTTAGCTATACCCGAATCCTCCGTCGTTTTTTTAACATTTCCAGAGATTATTGCTGATTGAACCTCTGCGGGCGCTACAAAGTCGGAGACAAGACGGGTTATGTGGACTAATCGCTTAGGCAGGGCTATAGATTGTAGACTACTGTATGTTTCAGTTGCCTCTACCAAATAGTCGCCGCGCTTAATACTAGAATTAATTGATGTCCAAATTCGATTCAGTAGGCTAGATTTACCGGGAGTTATAAAGTCGTTAGCTTTGCCTAGTTTTAAGTGTCCATATAGATAAAGATTTTTCACCGCGCGAGTTGCCGCGACATAAAGTACACGGGTATCCTCAAAGCGAGATCTGCAATTGGCTTCATACTTAAGGTGAGCGTATACCGAATCGTCCTCTTCATCATGCGCCCCCAAGGGTGCCATAATCAGAGAGGATTGATTGTCATCATTAACACGCTTTTGCCAACGCAAAAGCGGTTTACTGTCTGATGCTGATTGCCTATCAAGAGCAGGTAAAAATACATGATCAAATTCAAGCCCTTTTGACTTATGTATGGTCATTATTTGAATAATATTTGCGCTTTCACTGGAATGATTTAGACCTGATGAAGGATGCGCATAAAGCTTCTCTACAGCACGTTCGAAGCTTGACCAGTGATTGACCAATCCTGCTTTTTGATGCGTTTCAAGGAGATCAAGATAGGTTCGGATGTCAGTTAGGTCAGATGTATTAAATAAGGTCGATGGTCCACCAAGTGCCTGCCATGTTGATTCTACCAGGCGGCGAATATCCATTCTTCCTCTCATTTTCAGTGCTCTAGTTAGAATCGGTGTTACTCTTGCCAAGCTGCTCCTAGCATAATCTGAAAGCTGACTGTTAGCTGAGGATTCTAAAACTCTTTGCATTTGACTGAAAATAGCGTCACCAGTATCAGGATGAGTATTACTACTATTAACTACCAACAGTAAATCAGACAGACTAAAGCCGCAAAAGGGTGCTCGTAAAATAGATAGCCAAGCGATTCTGTCTGCAGGAGATAGTATCGCTTTAGTTAACGACATCATGTCAAGTACGGGCATTCGAGTTGCCAGTGGCGTAATTCCATGAGCTTCCCATTGTAATCCGGCTTTTTGTAATGCTGGAACTATGTGGATTAAATGATTTCGACTACGCACCAGTATGGCAATAGAGGCATTATTAGGCGTCAGTTGAATACATGTTTTTGCGATATGATCGGCTTCTGCGATTTGGGCGAACTCACCGGTAAAGCCTCTAAAAGTAACACCACTTTGTTGACATGTCTTATTAAACCCGATGGATTGCGAATAGGGGACTGCGCCACGACTGACATCAGCATGTTGAGGGAATGCTTCAGCAAAAACCTCATTCACCCAGTTGACCACCTTGGGATCAGAACGAAAATTTGTCGTCAAGCTCAGCGGTATGCAATGCACCGGACCAATAGGGTTTTTCTGACTGTTGATAAACAGTCCAACGTTAGCATTGCGAAAGCCATAAAGGGACTGCATTGCATCACCGACTAAAAACAGAGTTCGTCCGTCATCAGGTTCCCACCCAGCGACTAATTTTGTCAATAACTCTAGTTGCGACCCCGATGTGTCTTGAAATTCGTCCACCAAAATATGGCGAAGTTGATAATCTAATCGAAGGGTTATATCGGTAACACCCAGGTCTTGCTGCTGGGTGCTGAGCGCCTCTAAAGCAGACAACGTAATTGCAGGGTAATCACACTGGTCTTGGCTTGCAAATTGTATATCAAGCTGTGCTGCTAAGCGCGGTAGTATATAACTCAATGCATCAAGGACTGACTGCTGTGTAGAATTTATACTTTCGTTGGGGAGATTTAAAATCGTTTCCGCAAGTGTCTCAAAATCAGCCTGGGTTCGGCACCAATCTAGCAATGCAAGCATTCTTGCTTTTTGTTCAGGGTTGCTGGTAGGAAAGCCTGAATTTTTATCAACTCTTCTGCGAATAGTACCATCCTTAGTCACCAGCATATTTAGAATATCTTTCCATATAAGTATACTTTGCAGACAGGTATCTGGAAATTCGCAGATACCTAATAAGCCATGTAGTCTCTCATTGTTATCAGCAAGTACCTGGCTTGCCGCATAATCTATCAAAGCAATGAGCTCTCCGGCTATGGGCATTAAAGTTGCCTCTAACTGCAATAAATTCTCCTGGGTGATGTCTTCCAAAACACGGTCAAAATAGCCTTTATTATCGGCAACATTAAAAATCAGAGGCAACCATTGATCACGTTTACTTAATAACTCTGAAAGCAGTCGCTCACATCGGGAAAGATCGTTTCCGGTATGGGTTAACAGTACTTCGATATGTCTGGTTATTGGGTTATCGGTTTCTAATTGGCTCAGCAGAGATCGGCTTGCTGCTTGATAGTGTAACTCTGGATGTTCAGTGGGTTCTGGTAGTTCACCGATGCTTGTTTCAAGAGAGAATTGACGAGCAATATAGCGACAAAAGCTGTCTATAGTTTGTATTTTCAGTCGTCCTGGCATTTCAAGAAGATTCCACCTCTTGATGCGGTTTTGCTCTAAGGCTAAGCTTGCCAGATCCCAGGTTTTCGCCTCATAAGGAGTAGTTGGCCGAGGATAATTGTTGGCATGCTGAAGCGCTGAAGTTACTCTCTCAGCCATTTCCGCTGAGGCTTTGCGGGTAAACGTAATACTAAGAATTTCCTCCGGATTATTTACCGTCGATAAAAGACGCAAAATGCGTTGGGTAATCAATCCAGTTTTTCCTGAACCAGCTGGCGCAGACACAATAAAACTGTTCAATGGATCAATCGCTTGTGATCGTTGCGCGTGATCTTTCACTATATTCATTGATTAGCCTCTGTATCAGCTATAAATTCATTAATAAAGTCAACTTCAGACCAACGATTAAGCGGCAGTAAAGTGGATTGATACTGAAATACAGAAGGATTATGTACTTCCATGATCGCAATACCTTGGCTGAACTCCTGTGCAAGGGATGTAATACCAAGCTGCCATTCAGTTACAGAGGTTTTCCAATCAGAACTGCTATTTTGCTGAGCAAGCAAACCTTCGTCAGCTAAGCCAAGAAACTTGACTGCGCCTCCTTTGATCTGTGCGAACACGCATCCGTCTACGGGCGGTTCACTTGCAACCACATACAGTGGAAGTTGAGGATCCTTTGGTCGATCTCCATGCCAGTGTCTTGGGTTGATAGTGCCGGTTTTATAGTCAATCACGATGAGTTGATCATTAATTTTGTCTAGTCGATCAAATCGCAGCGTGACATCAAGATCACCAAAGGAAATAACCTGCTTACGTTCAAGCTCTTGCACTTCAAAAAGAGGGCGATTTCTTTCAAGGTCAAGCCATTCTTGGATTAGTTTTTCCAAGCGTAGGGCTTCCAGAGTGCGATAGCGATCACCGCGCAAAATAATATGGTGAGCAGCCCACTGATCAAGAACCTGGCTTGTAACATTACATAGCTGGTCAGAGATATCTTTCTGGGACAACTGATGGAGGTAAGCTGCACGCTTCCATTTACTCCATAGCTCAAACAATATGTCGTGGACAATAGATCCTCGATCAAGCGCTGATAAACCAAAAATCGGTTCTTCTAGCGCCCTGGCTTTTAGTCTATGAATAGCAAAGGCATTAAACGGGCAGGCCGCTTGATGTTTGAAAAGGTTACTTCCGGTACTAATTGTTTCTTTATTCTTATCATAGATGGGGCCATTATCCTCATAAAGCTCCGCTTGGTAAGGTTTTACCATCGTCTGCGGGAATGGTACTAAATCCTTATCGAGTATGCGATCTACTGAGACCCTTGGTATATGGCTAATAAGTGGGCTAGGCTGGCGACCTTCTTCACCATCATGAGCAGGATAGCTGATTACTAGCTCAGTAGAGTTTTTGCGATAATCTGACAGGATGTTCTGAGCAATAGTGAGCTCTCGCTCGGGCACGCTATGAGGCATAGCATGGAGCCTTTGAAACTCAGCGGGCAGCAAAGGATTAATCGAGGTGGAGGCCGGTAGAGTGTGACTGTCCATCCCCATAATCCAAAGACTGTCAAACTGTAGTCCACCGCCTTCTAGCATGCCTAATATTTGAATGGGTGCATCCTCGGTTTTACAGTGAAATACTGAATCATGGGCTAATTGACCAAGATACTTTATCGCGGTTTTTAGCCCAACCTGGATACCTAAATTATCCAGCCCGCAGAAATTCTCAAGTAGCCGTTGCCACGCTTCTTTTTGTTGAAATTCTACGCTGTTAAGGGTCGCGGGTCCTGGCCAGCCAAACTGGGTAAGTGTATGTGCAAAAAATAAAGCCCAAGACGAGAAGTCCTGCTGGAGTCGCCCCTGAACTCTTCTTTGGTGCCATAAGGTCGCCAAAGGTTTGAGTACTTGTTGTTCATCTTCATGGTATTTTAGACTTAGCACTCTATGACAAAATTCATTGAAATTTAACTCGAATTGTCGAGTTTTCCGTACATTAACCTCGACATCAATTCGTGATTGCATCGATAAATCATCAAATAACCAATATGGATTATGCACTATCTCTATCCACTCTTGGACAGGTTTGGTTGAGGTTAAACAATTGAGTAAATTTAATCCGCTATTCACTAAACTGGTATCAGATAACGGAATACCAGCGCTTACATTAAAAGTCGATTTAACGCCATTATTTTGTAGTGCCTCGTCAAGAACACGCGTCACCCTAGCTACCGAGTGATTTAATTTAGGTGCCACTAAACCAATACGAGCATAGGGATTATCAGCTAGCCTACTGACCACCCAAGCGGCTGCGCAGCGAAGCTCTTCGTCGCTGTCTTTGGCTCTAACCACCGATGTGGTCAGATTCTTATCTTCAACTTGAATCACATTGTTAGTGACACTCGCGGCACTAAGTAACGATTCTAGACGCGGAGGGATAGACTGAAAACCATAGAGGTATAATTGGGGCTCTTTTAGCAACAGAGATTGTTCAAATGCATCAAGGATAATTTGCCAACTTTGGATTTTAGTAATCAATTTATGTTGGTTAAGTAAACGCTGATAAGTCTTAGCCCATCGTTTAAAAAAGACAAACCCTGTTGAATCCTCCGAAACATCATTAACACTTAGATTCCAGCGCTGAAGATCCGTTAATGTCTCATTGGCAAGCTTGGCATACTTATCACTCTTATCTGGGTCATTTTGATTGATAGCTCGCTCCCAATAATATTGACTCTGAGCAGCCCCAAGTACAGACCTTTCAGAGCTAATAATATGATTTTTATCATGTAATTCCTCCCATACTTGCTTTATCCAGTGATCTAGAGAGTACACCCGAGGTGTAACCCATACGGATTTTTTCTTATGGTTATCAATTGCCCATGCATCTTGGATCTTTGCGGCTAGTCGCTGATTTGCGGTAAGAATCAATTGCCCTTGCTTTATTGCTAGACGAAAAGGGCTTATGTCGATCAGTGGTGTGAGCATTTTTAGAGTTGGCAACCAATTTGTAAAAAACGTCGTATATAATCGCAAAACATCGAACGAAATAACAGTAGACTGTTATAATTACTGCATGCAAATAATATTAAATGAAATAACGGTTCTGTTTGGCCTCTTCGGATTACTGGTCGGCGTAGCCGTTGGAATACTAGTTGGTAGACGTATGCAACCAGGCCCTACTGCTGAGGAATACTCGGATCTGTTAGTGTCCTATAGAGTACTCGAAGAGAAAGTGCTCGTACAGCAAAGTCAGCATAATGCTCAATTGGCGATCCTGCAGGATGCTAAAAGCCAGCTTACTCAAGAGTTTGAGAATTTGGCTAATCGTATTTTCGAACAAAAACAGGCAAATTTTTCGGCTCAAAGTAAAGCGGCTATCGAAGTCTCTTTAAGTCCATTGCGGAGAGATTTGGGTGACTTCAAAAAGCAGGTTGAACGCGTCTATGATAAAGAAAACGCCGATCGTAACAAGCTTGTAGGACAAATAAGCGAGTTGCAGAAGCAAACGATGCAAATATCTGCAGATGCGGTTAGCTTAGCCAACGCGCTACGCGGAGACAACAAAGCTCAAGGCAACTGGGGAGAATTTGTTCTTGAAAAACTGCTTGAAGATTCTGGACTGACAAGAGGACGAGAATACGATACGCAGGTAGCGCTTAAAGACGAACAGGGTAAACGCCGAAACCCAGATGTTGTCATTCATCTTCCCGAAGGCAGAGACATCGTTATCGATGCAAAGGTAAGTTTAGTCGATTATGAGCGCTACTTTCATGCTGAGGATGACATTGCTAAACAACAACATTTGCAGCAACATTTAGGTTCTTTAACTGCCCATGTGAAAGGGTTGAGTGGTAAAGACTATGAGCGTCTAGAAGGGGTAAATAGTTTAGATTTTGTGCTTTTGTTTATCCCAGTAGAGTCAGCTTTTATGCTGGCTTTGGATCAAGCCCCCGACATGATGCGTGATGCCTATGATCGCGGCATTATAGTAGTCAGTCCAAGTACTTTAATGGTGACGCTCAGGACCATTAAAAATCTGTGGCGTTACGCGGATCAAAATAGAAACGCCCAGGTGATTGCCGAAAAAGCCGGCGGTCTATACGACCAGTTCATTCTTTATGTGGAAGCTCTTGAAGATGTGGGTCGGCACTTGGATAAAAGCCGTGATGTTTGGGAATCTGCGCATAAGCGGTTAGTTAGTGGGCGAGGAAATTTGGTACGTCGGAGTGAAGAGCTTAAGAAGTTGGGCGCAAAAACAAAGAAAGCTATGCCTGAGAATCTGAGTGCTCTAGCACAGTTGGACATAGGTAAGTTTGGTGATGACAACAGTTAGGAGATATGATGAGTTATAGCGGCTTTATCCTGGCGGGGTTGTTAATTATTACAGCACTTGGCTGTTATGCGGCTTTTTTAGCATTACAGTTGCAAGCGCAGCGCAAGACCCAAGTCGCACAAGAAAAATCCCAAGCAGAACATCGGTTGAAAAACGATGTTGATGCTCGGCGATCGATTCAGGTGATAGCAAGAGCGTTGTTACAGAAGGACCTATCAAAAACCGAGGCGGCCATGCGAATAGCTTTTTTATCGCAGAAAATAATTAGTTCCAAAGCAGAAGAGTCCGCCTTGAGTAGTTTTCTACAACTTGCTGAGGCGACAGCTTACATTCCTATCTTAGACGATTGGACTGCGCTTGAGCGTAGTGAAAAACGTAGATTAACAGCTGAGCGAGAAACTATTGAGGCGCAATATAGCAGCTTCATTGATTCTGGAGCAGAGACTCTAGCTAGGTTGCGCCTGAGTTAAGGCCTTTTTTTTAAGTAGTACCCCGGTCTCTAAGTGCCCGGTCCATGGGAATTGGTCAAAAGCAGCAACTTTTTCAATATCATGTGTCTTACACAGTACCCTTAGGTTATCCATCAGGCTCAGTGGGTTACATGAAATATAGAGAATCTGATCAAATTGGCTTGCTAATAATACAGTACCCTCGTCGAGCCCTGATCTTGGTGGGTCAACGAAAATAGTGGAAAAATTAAATTGTGATAGTTCAATTTCTTTTAATCGTCGAAAAGGTCGTTCGCCGTTCAGTGCTTGAGTGATCTCCTCGCTAGAGAGCCTTACAACCGATACGTTATTTATTTGGTTGGACTGAAAGTTAGTTTGTGCTGAGTTGACCGATATCTTAGCAACCTCGGTGGCAAGCACTTTGTCAAAATGTTGAGCCAAAACCGCAGTAAAGTTTCCGTTACCACAATAGAGTTCGAGTAGGTCATGTTTTACCTTGCTAGCTTTACAGCAGCCACTGGCCCAGGTGAGCATTTTAATGTTGATGTCTACATTTGGCTGAGTGAAGCCTGTTTCTATTTGCTGGTATTGATAATCCCGACCACCGACAGAGATCCTTTCAGTAATAAAATCCTGTGATATAACAATTTTTTGTTTGCGACTCCGCCCTATAACAAACACATTAAGCTCTTTCTCAAGACTAGCTGCCGACGCCCGCCACAAGTCATCTAACGGTCTGTGGTAGATTAAGGTAATTAGAGTTTCTCCACTTTTGCTGGTTAGAAACTCAACACTAAAAAGCCGTTTGCTGAGTGTCGGATCGGCATTAATACTCACCAGTAGGGGGGCCATATTACGTTGAATTAAAGGGCCACCGATAGGGAATTGAGTAATGATATAAGGCCGCTTTTCACCAGGTTTGTTCATTGCGTAGTGGGCTATACCCGCCTCATGCCAGATTCGAAATTCGGCTCGCATACGAAACGCAGTCGGAGATGATTTATGAACTTCAATGTCATAGTCCCCAAATCGCTTAAGACTATTTGTAAATAGTTGTAATTTATTCTTCAGTTGAACCTCATAGTTTTCGTCGCTATGTTTTGGTTCAATAGCCGGCTTAGGTGTCATAGTTGGTTGTATATCTCGTCAGTTTTAGCCGCCATTATACAATCATTTTTGTGCAAGCCAGAGATAACGTGACTCCACCAAATCACTGTTACAGACCCCCATTTGATAATAAGAGTAGGGTGGTGATCACACATATCTGATAATCGACTGATCCTATTAGCTAGCACCATTGCCTGATTATAGTCATCCACTAAGAATACTCTTGATAACTGTTCGATTTTTTCAGGTTTTATGACGCGCCAGTTAGGAATCAAACTAAGCATAGTCTCCCACTCTGGCAAAGTGAGAGTAAATGATTCTTGAGGCGTTGCGGTGAGCGGCATATTCGATAATGTCGTCATCAGTTTATCCATCTTACAAGCAATTTTTTGGGGCTGGCAAACCTGCAAATACAGCCACCTGTTTGGCCGGGCTACCGGGGAACAGTTGATTTAAGTAGATGCTTCGACCTTTTTCGATGCCCAAACGGTCGGTTACGGTTTTACACAGAGGTCGCATTGACGGTGAAAAACCAAAATTATCAAAGAACTCACGAGCAACTAAAAGGATTTCGATATGCTTCCCATCGAGTCTCACAGGGGTTTGACTAGCCAGCTCATGGGCATCATCTATTGACCAAGGACGAAGCGAATCAAGATAATTGCGGGTCGTTGACATGAACGTTGGAACTCATTAAAAAAGCCCTGTTTTTGGGCAGGGCTTTTGCTGGTACATACTATGGCGTATCAATCTTCGCCCATGATTCCGAATAATTGCAGCAAGCTCAAAAATAAATTATAAATCATCACAAAAAGAGTGACGGTTGCAGATATGTAGTTTCTCTCTCCGCCATGAATAATTTCACTTGTCTGCCACATGATAATACCCGCACTTACAAAAGCAAAAACCGCGCTGATGGTCAGCGACAAAACTGGGATCTGTAAGAAAATATTAGCGATCATGGCAACAAACGCCACGATTATCCCAATACTAAGGAATCCTCCCATAAAGCTCAGATTTTTTCGGGTCGTTAATACAAATGCTGAGGATGCAAAGAAAACTAGAGCTGTTGAGCTTAGCGCCAGCATAATGGGTTCTGCCCCCTTCACCGCCAAATACATATTTAAAATGGGGCCCATGGTGAATCCTAGCCATCCAGTTAATGCGAACACCCAAAGAATCCCCGAGGCTTTGTTCTTATTTTTTTCTACCATCCATAGGCATAAAAAATAAGGAATCAACGTCATTAGACCAAAATGAGGTGCGCCGATAGCCATAGATAGACCCGCCATAAGGGCACTAAAAGTGAGCGTCGTTCCAAGCAGCATATACGTGCTGCGAAGCACCTTGCTTACCTCAGGACTTAACGCTGTAGCTTGGATGCCGCTTGACGTGTTGCTGGGTTGATATTTTTTTTGTTCCATGTCTTCAAACTCCACATTAAATCAATTTAAGTAAGTATACTACTTTTACGATGTCTAAATTCCAACTAGATCTATTATTTTGGGGCGTTTTTCTGGTTTTAAAGTATTGGCCATGAATCTTGTTTAAAACCCTCTTCATTGAGCGTTAAACACCAGCCCATATCATACCAGTCCCCAAGAACAATTCGCTCTAAGGCACTGGTTTGATGTATGCAGGGTCGATGGGTGTGTCCATGGATTAAGCGAGTAATTTGATATTTTTCAGTTACAGTGGCAATGGTCTGTTGATTGACATCCATAATCGACTCGGTTTTTCGACTATTGGCATCAGCACTCTGTTGTCGCCATTTCGATGCTAGATTTTGACGATACCGCAAGGGCATATTGCTTAAAATCCACTTGTAAACTGGATGTCGTGATTTCCGTCGGAAGCGCTGATAGTCCTGATCATCAGTACATAGAGAGTCACCATGCATTAGCAAGGCACTGTAGCCATAGCCGTCAAATATATATTCATCAGGGAGCAAGGTACTCCCTGTCTCTTGCATAAATTTTTGTCCTAGTAAAAAGTCTCGATTACCATGTTGGATAAATATATTGACGCCATGATCTGATAGGCTTCTTAATCCGTGTTTTACCACCGAGGGTATCTTGGAGGTATCATCATCACCTATCCAGGCTTCAAACAGGTCGCCTAGTATGTACAGCGCTTTAGCAGCTATCGCTCGTTGATCTAAGAAATCCAAAAACGCCCGAACTATGTCCGGGCGTTCGCAAGAGAGGTGCACGTCTGAAATAAATAGAATAGACACTATTGGATAGTACTATTTTTCAGCATAAGCATCGCTAATAACTGTGGCGGTGATTTCTATACCGTCTTGAGGTACGTCTTGGTGCCCTGAACGTGTTCCTGTACTGACTGATTTTATCTTGTTGATCACATCCATTCCATCAGTAACCTTAGCGAATACTGCATAACCCCACCCTTGCGTATTTTTACCAGAATGGTTTAGAAAACTGTTATCAGCAACATTTACAAAAAATTGCGAAGATGCTGAGTGTGGATCTCCTGTTCGAGCCATCGCCAAAGTACCGATTTCATTCTTCAGGCCATTATCTGCTTCATTTTCAATTGGAGCCCGGCCGGTCTTTTGATTCATATCAGAATCCATGCCTCCACCTTGCACCATAAATCCGTCTATTACACGATGAAAAATGGTTCCATTGTAAAAACCATCACGAGCATACTGTAAAAAATTGTTTGCTGTATTGGGAGCCTTATCAAAATCAAGCTCTACGGAAAAGTCGCCCATGTTTGTGCGAAACGTTATCATTGGATGCCCTTGGTTTAGTTTGGTTCGTAATGCCCTATTTTAATCGGTTACGAGATTTATTGAAACAAATCTTTGTTAAAAATACTGCTTTCTTTCATCTCTTCGTAAAAAAACATAAGAACAAAGGCTTTTTGTTTATTGGTAACTCCGTAGTCGTTATACTCTGTTGTTTTAGCGTAGGCTACTGACATCGATGACCACAAATTTAGATAAACCATCCCATTTTATACAGCAGATTATCAATGCTGATCTAGCGGCTAATCGTATAAGTAAGGTTATTACCCGATTCCCTCCTGAACCAAATGGTTACTTACATATAGGTCATGCTAAGTCTATTTGTGTTAATTTTGGGCTTGCAGAGCAATACAACGGCATATGTAATCTTAGATTTGATGATACTAACCCTGAGAAGGAAGATCAGGCATTTGTTGATGCGATCATTGCCGACGTAAAGTGGTTAGGTTTTGAATGGCAGGGCGATGCCTGTTATGCGTCAAACTATTTTACTCAGCTATATGAATGGGCGGTGTATCTGATAACGCAAAACAAAGCCTATGTCTGTGAACTAAATGCCGAACAAATGCGCGCCTATCGTGGAACGCTGACAGAGCCCGGAACTAATAGTCCTTTTAGAGATAGATCTACTTCTGAGAGTTTACTGCTGTTAGAGCAAATGAAGCTTGGCAAAATAGACGAAGGTGCTATGACGCTGCGCGCCAAGATAGATATGAGCTCCTCAAACATTAATCTTCGAGATCCTGTTCTGTACAGGATCAAAAAGATGACTCACCAACGTACCGGTGATACTTGGAATATATACCCATCGTATGATTTTGCTCATGGTCAGGAAGATGCAATTGAGGGGGTAACGCACTCTATTTGTACCTTAGAATTTGCGGCTAATCGGCCATTGTATGATTGGTTTGTCACGCATTTACCCGTTCCGTCAGAGCCTAAGCAATATGAGTTTGGGCGGCTGAATCTCAATTATACTGTTACCAGTAAACGAAAATTAAAGCTGTTAGTCGATGAAAAGCATGTAGCTGGTTGGGACGACCCTCGTATGCCAACTATTTCTGGATTACGCCGTAGAGGAGTTAGTGCACGTGCAATTCGAAATTTCTGTGATAGTTTGGCGGTTGCGAAGACTGATGGTACGGTTGATGTAGCTCAATTCGAACACTTCATTCGAGACGACCTTAATATACATGCCAAACGTGCCATGTGCGTGATAAATCCAGTGTTAGTTCGTTTAACTAACACTTCAGATATTACTCTGAGCACTATTTTGGCACCAAATCATCCTAATGATGAACTCATGGGCCACAGAATCATCCCTTTTAGTGAGGAAATTTTTATCGATAGAGCAGATTTTACTGTGGATACAAGCCTGTCACGCAAAAAGTTCAAGCGTCTGGTGATAGGTGATTATGTGCGGCTCAGAGCGGGCTATATTATCCGTGCTGATGAGGTGATTAAAGATGCCGCAGGAGCTATTACCGAGATCCTTGCCTCTGTGGTGCCAAATACCGTAGGTAAGGATGCTCCTGATAGCATTCGTCCTCGTGGCGTTATTCATTGGGTGGACGCAAAAACTGCCCACGATTGCAGCGTGAATCTGTATGACCGCTTATTCTCTGTGGCAGATCCTGATTCAGGTGAAGACCATTTTATTGAACACTTGAATCCCAAATCACTGGTTAAAGTTGAAGGCTGTAAGGTTGAAAGCGACCTTGCGCATGCAGTGCCAGGAGATTATTATCAATTTGAGAGAGAAGGTTATTTTACCCGCGATGTTGGCAGTGATGAAGAATTAGTCTTCAATTGCACTATCGGTTTACGTGATAATTGGAAGGCCTAATATGGCACAAAAAAATATAAAAGCACTCACGCTATACAATACCATGGCTCGGAAGAAGCAGATTTTTGTGCCTATAAATAATAAGCGCATTACGATGTATGTCTGTGGGCCAACGGTGTATAACCGTGTGCATATTGGTAATGCTCGGCCGGTGGTTGTTTTTGATACTTTATACAGAGTGTTAAAAAGTATTTACCCTGAAGTTGCTTATGCTCGGAACATTACCGATATCGATGACAAAATAATGGCTGCTGCAGCAGAATTAAACGAAGATATATCGATTCTTTCTGCACGTTATGCCTCAGCCTATTTCGAGGATATGGCGGCTCTTAATAATCTAGAGCCAACAGTAGTGCCTTATGCCACCGCTCATATCCCTGAAATGATCGCCATGATCGAAACACTCATTAGTAAAGGTCATGCCTATGTGTCAGATGGACATGTTTTATTTGCTGTGGAGTCTATGCCCGACTATGGTCGTTTATCAGGTCGAAGTTTGGAGGATATGCTCTCCGGTGCTCGGGTAGAGGTAGCGCAATATAAACGTTTTGCTGGAGATTTTGTGTTGTGGAAACCTTCTACGGACAATGAACCTGGTTGGTCAAGTCCCTGGGGGCGAGGTCGTCCCGGGTGGCACCTAGAGTGCTCTGTTATGGCTAAAAAACATCTTGGAGAGACCATTGATATTCATGCGGGCGGACAAGACCTGATTTTTCCTCACCATGAAAATGAAATAGCGCAGAGCTGTTGTGCACATGATGGTAAAGCAATGGCTAATGTTTGGATGCATAACGGTTTTATTAATATTGACGGGGAGAAAATGTCCAAATCCTTGGGTAACTTTCGCCTTGTGAAGGATTTACTCGGTCATTTTCCCGGGGAGGTACTGCGTTTCGTTATTTTGTCCGCTCATTACAGGGCTGAACAGAATTTTAATAAATCGCTTTTAGATAGCGCTTGGCGATCCCTTGATACGTTATATGGGTACCTTCGAGGCTGCAGCTACGCAGAGCCATATTTAGATACTAGTAGTCTTGGGTATCAGGCATTACTGGATGACCTGAACACGCCAGTTGCAATAAGTGAACTTCACCGACTTGCTAAAGAGATGCATCTTGCCGAAGGGTCAAAAAAACAGGTATTACAAGCAGAATTATTGGGTTTAGCCGGCATACTTGGACTATTGCAAAATGATCCTGAAGAGTGGTTTACGTTAGCGCGAAAAAAGGATGATTTACCTGCGGAAGAAGTAGAGGCATTAATTGCAGAACGTAAGTCTGCCAAAGACAGCAAAGACTATGCCGGTGCCGATGGGATCCGTCAGCAGCTATTGGATGCTGGTATTATTCTGGAAGATAGTCGAGAGGGGACAACATGGCGGCGGGCCTAGCCTTTATTATTTAAGTTTCCGTTAATAGATTCTCAAGTTGGTAGGTTTCGAGCATATCAACACTACGATCTAACAACGAGCACGCTAGTGCCTTGTTGCCCACCTCGTAAGCCACCAAGATTGCATCTTGAAGCAGTGGGCTGTGCCGCATTGTATCGTCCTCTGGTATTATCTGATGATCTGCAAAAATATAGTCCGGATCGGCAGTTTTTATGGCTAAAGAGGTTAAATCTGACCACCGTTCCAGTACGACCCCAATTAATGGCCAACCAGACTTTTGCGCTATGTTAGCTAATTCGTAGTCAAAGCTCATCAGCACGGTTTGCTCAGCAACCGAAGAAAGAATTCTCTGCACCTGGGCTATCATAAGATCACGACCGCAATGAACAATAGACTCAGCCTTTAATTCGACAAATGCGGTTACCTGTGGATTGTTGTACAAAATATCTACTAGCTCTTCTAAGGGCGCTATGGTTTGATCAATAAAGGTATCGCCCAGGCGCTCTGGTTCATAGGCTGGTATTTCAAGTAAGTCGTCGCGGTTTTGCTCAAATACTGACCCTTTTTTTCCGCTGACACGCTGTAAAGTCACATCATGGTAGATGATAGGTAATTTATCTAAGCTAAATTGAATGTCTAGCTCTATAAACAACACTCCTAGTTCAATGGCTTTGGTCAAGGATAGTGTCGTATTTTCAGGGTATTTGGCTTGAAAACCTCTGTGCGCGACTAGCACATTGATATCCATAGATTTATCCGAACACTTAGCTGATTTCATGTTGTTGATGCCTCACAAAAGAGCATCTTTTATGCTCGGGTGTTATTATGTTAGAAACCTAACAATAAAGGATTTACCGTGTCTTTGGTACTCTTTGAAGTTCGAAACAATATAGCCCTAATTACCTTAAATAATCCAGACAAACGCAATATGCTTAATTTGGAGGTATGCCAATTGTTAGTTGACTATGTAACGCAGGCTGAGGCTCATCCTGATGTTAAAGCACTAGTTATTACAGGTAATGGCTCTGCGTTTTGTGCGGGCGGACAATTGGCCGACATAACCGCCGATAAGCTTATGCTAGAAAATATTTATAGTGGCTTTTTATGTATAGCACAATGTTCATTACCGACGATTGCTGCGGTCAATGGGCCTGCAGTTGGCGCAGGTTTCAATATGGCGGTAGGTTGTGATGTTAGAATTGTGACTGAAAACGCCCGTTTTGAACCGCGGTTCTTCGGCTTAGGACTGCATCCAGGTGGCGGTAATACCTGGATGTTACGCCAAATAGCCAATTGGAATACCGCAGCTGGAATGCTACTTTTTTCGCAATCGTTGTCCGGTCAGCAGGCAGTAGATAAGGGCCTAGCTTGGGCCTGTGTTCCTGCTGATGAACTAATTGATAGCGCATTTAGATTTACAGAAAACATTCAGAATCTGCCTAAGCAGCTATTAGTTGAGACCAAACAAACCTTGCGCACAGCAGGGGGAACCAACGAGCACGATGAGATTGTTGAACTAGAAACAATTCGCCAAATTAACTCCCTTACTCAGCCGTTCGCCCAGAACGCAATTGCCGCTATGATCGATAAGATCAGCGGTGTAAAAAATCAGTTTTAAAGGATTTTTTCTGCGGCAATAACAGATTGCTGTATTAATGTGTTAATGGTCATTGGTCCGACACCGCCAGGTACCGGCGTGTAGGCTGAAACACGGCCTACCAGAGGCGCTAATTGGATATCACCAATCCCGCCAGGATGATATCCAGCATCAACAACAACGGCCCCATCTTTTATCCACTCGGCTTGAATAAATTCAGGCCGACCTACTGCGCCGACGACTATATCAGCCTGTTTTATAAGCTCCGGCAAATTTTTAGTACGCGAATGACAAACAGTAACGGTTGCATTAGCATTAAGCAGCATAAGTGCCATTGGTTTACCTAAAATAGGACTCCTTCCGACCACAACTGCGTGTTTACCGGTTAATTCAATTTTATAGGCCTCAAGGGTTCGCATGATGCCTTGAGGGGTTGCCGAACCAAAGGCCTCTTCAGACATTGCCATTCTTCCAAAACCATGACAAGTAACACCATCGACATCTTTTGCTATATCAATTTGATCAAAGCATGCTCTTTCATCAATCTGCGAAGGGACAGGGTGCTGCAAAAGAATACCATGGCAATTGGGATTCATGTTTAGTTCATCAATCTTTGCTAAAAGCTCTCTGGTTGAAGTTGTTACCGGCATTTCTACGGCGATTGATTCCATTCCTATGCGCTTACAGGCGTTTTGTTTCATCTTTACGTAAGTAGCCGAGGCTGGATCTGCACCCACTAAAATAGTTGCTAAGATTGGCGCTTGACCTTGATTCTTTTGCTTGATGGCCGCGACACGCTGGGTGAGATCAGCCTCAGACTGCTGTGAGAGGGCTTTACCATCGAGGATGATAGCTGGCATATTGATTCCTTTTATACTGTTGACAAACCATGCCGTTAAAATAGTCAAGGCGCGCTAATAACGCAACCTTTTTTTGTATCCAAAAAGGGTATAGCAGATACGTAGATGATGGTTATTTCTATTGATTGAGCCAAAGACGTTTAATTAGATTGAATCACTCCCTTTGCAATCACTAGGTTGATATCTTGTGTATGTCGAATGTCTTCAAGTGGGTTTTTATTGAGCACTAAAATGTCGGCAACTTTTCCAACATCGAGGGAGCCCATCTGTGTTTGTAGATTGAAAAATTCTGCCGGTGTCAGTGTCGCTGATGTTAATGCCGCTCGAGGCGAAAGCCCAGCTTTCACCAATAATTCCAGTTCTTTGTGTAGGCTAAATCCCGGTGTCAAAAACCCAATAGGGGTATCGGTCCCGGCTAAAATTTTGACATTGTTTTCACTAAACAAATTGACAACTTTCATGCTCCAATTTTCAAAGACAAGGGCATTTGGATCAACTGAATTTTCTGAAAGCGCTATTGATTCTGCTAACCAAGATTCTTTCACAGGTGATGGTAGATAATCGTAGGTATCTCTCCAATTTTGATCGGTATAGAAGCGTTGAGATCCGTAGGTGTTTATCGTCAACGTAGGAGTCTGAAAAACATTATTTCTGGCTAGTGCTTGTATAATCTTGGTACAGCGCTGCTCGTCAAAATTTCCGATAGCGCTATAACGCTGTAAACTATGAATATGTGACCGCAATACTGAGCCTGCCTTATTAGCGGAGTTTTTTAAAAGATCTGCACGAACACTTTGTAAACCTTCAGCATCGTTGGCGCAGGCTAGCTCAAGATTTCTTATATGCTGCATACCACCAAGCCCAGCATCTATAGCATCCATAAGACTAATACTCAGAGGAATATGACCTGTCACTCTCAAGCCTTTTTGTTTTGCAATATCAAGTAAGCGCAAATAAGTTGGACGCGATAGCATTTCATAGGACTTCAAAAAGGTAGCACCTTGAATAACAAGATTATCAACAATTTGGTCAATATTTGAATTCTCATCAATACCAATAGATAACTCTGGAAAACCAGGTTCCTCGCCTTTATAAACTCTATCGGCTCCATCAATGAGTGGTCCTGAAAAAAATAGCCTTGGTGTGGAGTATGGGTTGTTAGATACATAGTTGGCCGCAGGTGCTAGCTTAGTCATAACGGCCCCGGTGTCTCTTATGCTAGTTATTCCATTTTTGAGAAACAGATCGTAGTACGTCTTGTGATCAATTTCGGGAATAAATGTCAGGTGCACGTGGGCATCCCATAATCCGGGGATTATAAATTTATTCTCAGCATCAATAATCTTGTCCGAGGAGCGCTGGCTAAAAGGCTGCTGTGAGTCTGCTATTGATACTATTTTATCTCCGTCTAGAATCATCGTCATGTTTGGTCTATCAGGATTAATACCGTCTATGAGTGTAGCCTTGGTTATTATTATCCTTGGACTAGCAATAGCTAGTGAGCTGACAAGCAACATTCCTAATAGGGTAATGCAATACTTCTTCATAATAACTCCTCGGCATTGTAAGTTTAAACAGACATTCTTAGAGGTGATCGATGGTAGAGTAGAACAGATGTCATATAATTTGAAAAGCTATTTTGTTATCCAGGCCGGGCATATAATTTAGCTTAATAACTTTTTTCTCGTGTAAGTAACAGAAGAGTTTAGACAGATCTAAGACACTATAGGGCCAAACTTCGACTGCTAAAATGCCGATGCAATAATGGTGAGTAGATTCGTTTAAATTTACTCTTCGGGCCCACATACCAGCATACTTTCAAAAATTAATAGTTTTCTGTGTATCATATTAAGTAGTGATGATATGTCACGATAATTGATTTTTAATGGTTAATAACCGAATAATTTTTAACTAAATTGTGTTATTTGTCTTTCTGTCACACTATTCTACCTTTTTATTGCTTTCCACTATTGCAAGGTTATTAATGCCACCGGCGCAATTCGTTCTACAAATTTGCTGTAGGCTAACTCAGAAGGGTGTAAACCATCTGAAGCCACTAGATCAGGGTTTTCAAGGCCTTGTTGCGTTATGTCCGTTATGTAGATAAATGCTATACCTCTAGCCTCGCAGTAAGCTTGAGCGTAATCATTATACTGCTTAATTTCTCTGCTGGTGGCGTCAGGGTTACCATTTTGGCCAAATGGCGTAAATGAATAGTCGGGTATGGAAATTACAATTAGATTGTTGATGTCTCCCTCAGATAGAGCGATCGCTGAATCGACAAGCTCTGCAAATTCTGTTTCATATACATTGAAGGATTTTTTTTGATATTGATTATTGACACCAATAAGCAGGGTAACCAAGTCGTAATTGTTTGCGAGGTCTTGAGAGTCAATTGCATTCTTCAGATTCGTTGTTGTCCACCCAGTCTTTGCCACTATTTCGAGACTGACAGTGTCTTGCTCAAGGAATTTAGATCTCAAACTCTTTTTGAGTTGTTCTGGGAAGTTACATGTGGAACAAACGCTTTGACCGATTGTATAGCTATCACCCAGTGCAAGTAATTTAATATTTTGCCCTGATTCGGACATGCGAGTAATTGCTACTGTTCGTGCTGTGTTCTTCTGAGGTTCATCAATTTGATAGCCGACTTCAGACATTAAACAATTATCACAAGAATGTGATAGTCCAAGCACAAGGCCCAGTTGACGAGCGATACTGCGAGACAAAGAACCACGAGCTGGTTCTGACTGGGATTCTAGTAAAAACACTTTTTCCGGAACATTTCCGTCGTTATGTTTGTTTGACCATGCTCCCACCACAGAATGCCAACCAAATTCTTGCATAGCATCACCTAGAGAGGAGTTACCCACGAACGGAAATATATACACATGAAACAAATTTCCACGCAACTGGCGAGGACTACTATGATTACTTGGTTGCTGAAGATTATACAACAATGGTAATCGAGAGCGATCTGGCTCACCTTGATCATCAATTGATGAATTTACAATAAAATCAATGTCAGTAAGGTAGTCGAAATATTGATTGATGGGCTCCTCAATCACGTCTTCGATTGTCCAGCTTATACCAGCTTGACGCCAAATTTCATTTACTCTTGAGATTACCTTAGTTGCTAGGTCATCGCTGGTGACCCACGTGCTCATTGCATTATTAGACCAATGAATCCAAGGGTCAGATTGCATAATATGCACTCTAAGATTCAGTTCTAACTGACGTAAAAAAGTTGCCTTTAAGTTAACATTGGCGGTTACGGTGATATTTTTAGTATGGTTGGAATCACCATCGGACCATCCAGTAAATAAATAGCCCTCGTTGGCAACAGCAGTAATGCTTAATTCAGTCCCAGAAGGATAAACGCCGTCGTTTGTGTCTACTGTGCCGCCGTCGGTGACGTCTATAGTCACCGTGTAAACTGGCTGGGATGGAGTGGTAATATTACTGCCACCATTGCCGCCCCCACAGGACGCTAGGCAGAAAGATATTGCTATCGCAAGAAACAGTTTTAGCGCGGGGTTATTACCTAAAGTCATCGTTAGAAGGCTCCAATGGAACGGAAAGAATATTTTCTATACTTACCTACGCTGGTAGCGGATCTGCAAACATTGGAATTAGAAGCTGGCGCATCAGTCAACATTAGGGTTGTTAAATTGAGTTGGGTTGCTGCTAGATCGAGGTGGGTTTGTAGCACGACTGGCCTAAAACGCTAATGTTTGCCATCTAGCCCTGTGAGGCATTGATTGTCAACACGTTTAATGGGGTGGACGACGGGGATTGAACCCGCGACCACCGGAATCACAATCCGGGGCTCTACCAACTGAGCTACGTCCACCATTAAACGTTATTATCAAAGGGCTGCATTGAAGATGGTGCGCCCGGCAGGATTCGAACCTGCGACCCACGGCTTAGAAGGCCGTTGCTCTATCCAGCTGAGCTACGGGCGCAAACTTTACAAGCCGGAAAGTGGTCGGGGATGAGGGATTCGAACCCCCGACATCCTGCTCCCAAAGCAGGCGCGCTACCAGACTGCGCTAATCCCCGATTGTCTTACCAAGCGGTCTCTCTTGCGAGGGCGCATGATACTGACCAAGCGCGATGCCGTCAATCTGAAATAACCTATTAGGGCGAGAATATTGCTAACATGGTATTGAAATCGGTGTTAAACGAACTCGTGATCACGGCAAACTAGCAAAAACCATGTTAATTTTAAGCTTGATTGAAAAATGGTTTATGCGCTATGTTCAAACGACTCGGTCGGAGGTAGAAAATATGTCTTGCATTTTGTGTCAAGAAAACGCTGTTGCCCATTATCACAAAGATCGCAAACGCTGTTATTTGCACTGTGGCAACTGTGATCTAGTATTCGTGCCCAATACCTTTCATCTAACGGCTTTAGAGGAAAAAAAGGTATATGATCAACATCAGAATAATGCACTTGATGTTGGCTATAGAACGTTTTTATCTCGATTGGTTAACCCATTACTCCTAATGTTACCTGAGCATAGTAAAGGCCTCGATTTCGGATCTGGTCCCGGTCCTACATTGTCGCTAATGATGTCTGAGGCTGGACATAAAATGCAGATATATGACCCATTTTATGCACCCCATAGGTCTGTTCTTAGTGACTGTTACGATTTTATTACTGCAACAGAGGTGGTAGAGCATCTCAGTGATCCAAGCAGGGTGCTTGAGCTCTTGTGGAGTATATTAAAACCGGGTGGTATTTTGGGAATAATGACAAAGTTAGTAGTTAGTCAAGAGGCTTTCGAAAAATGGCACTATAAGAACGACCCAACGCACATTAGCTTTTACTCTAAGAAAAGTTTTGATTATATTGCACGTCGATGGCGAACAACAGCAGAGATAGTTGGCAAGGATGTCATCTTGTTGCGCAAACCTCCAAAACAAAGGATGCTGTAGTGTTTCACGCGGCGAGGGAGTTTCTAGCCTTTATAAAGGCTGTAACGGATCGACAAACATCAGCAGAGGTCGTAGCCCAAGAGCAAATACTAATACGAATAACTACTTTTCCTTGCCAAGTTGAGCTTCCAACCCAGCAGTCACCGGATGCTTGAATGTGTTCTACTATTTTTTGGGTGTAAATGTCATTATGCTCGAACCCGACTATTATTTGATTAAAAACAACCTCGTTAAGTACTTGGAAATTATTGGCTCTTAATTGCTCTGCAAATTGAGTCGCTCGCGTGTGCAAACCGGTTACAAGTTCATCAACACCATGCTTGCCTAGATATTTCAGGGTTGCCCAAAGTTCAATTGCCCTGGCTCTTCTGGACATCTCTGGCGTATAGAGCATGCCGTCCCGCTGTTCTGAATATGCCAGATAACTCCCGCTAGACTGTAATGCACCATGCAAAGCCTGTTTGTCTGCACATAAAAGAATTCCATTATCATAGGGCGTATTGAGTGTTTTGTGGCCATCTACTGACCATGATTGGGCATTTTTCATGCCTCTGGTAAGGTGTTTGAGGTCGCTGCTTGCAGCTGCCCACAGCCCAAATGCCCCATCGATATGTACCCATGCTCCCGCTTCATTAGCGCGCTTGCAGACTTGTTGAATTGGATCAAAGGCACCTGTATTAACATTGCCCGCTTGCAGTACGACAATAGTCTTGTCATCTAACTCAGGAAGCTGACCTAAGATCAATCGTCCCTGATCGTCTGTATCCACCCACTCAATATTGTCAATGCCAAAACCAAGCAATGAGATTGCTTTGATTACTGCACCATGCGCTGTGTCCCCAGCAACAATGCGAATAACGGGGCCTCCGTTGTGGCCTTTGTGGTTAAAGTCCCAATTAGCGCGTTTAAAAATTCTGTATCTAGCTGCTGCTAAACCACAGACTATAGCCATTGAGGTGCCACTGAGGAAACTGGCGACTACATTCTGGTCTAAATCAAATATTTCTCGTAGCCATGTTTCAGTTACTGCTTCTATTGTCGAGGCCACAGGAGACATAAGATATAGTCCACTATTTTGATCCCAAACATCAGTTAACCATTTTGATGCCAGTGCCACAGGGATAGCACCCCCGGTGACAAATCCAAAGTAGCGGCCACCCGTTTGAGCTGTGGTTGCGGGAGACCCATAGGTATGAAGCAACTTGAGTATTTCGGTACTCTTGATACCCTTTGTAGGAAGGGATTCATTGAAATATGATAGCTGCGCGATAGCCAATGGTGAGGGAAATGGATCTTGATCACCAATATTGTTGATATAATTCAAGGCGTACTCTGTAGCCTGCTCAAATATTTCCTCTAGAGCTAACTCAGACTGCATTTTTTCGGTAATGGAGGGCATAAAAGCTTACTCTAATAATTTATCCAAGTTCATGGGCCACACTTATTGTGCCGGCGCAAGCTTATAATAAACGTGAAGAATAACGATAACCAGTAAATGGTCTTAGAATAGTTAAGCATTTATTATAGTCACGATGTGCCCACTGACACCAATCAGGGGATATAATTAGTAGCCAGTGAACACACCGAGTTTAACTAAGACCTAAAAATTGTGTATTGGTTCGCTCAAATTAGGTTTTGTCTTTGGCAGATAATTTTAACATTGCTCTTATTGCTACTCGAATATTTTCAGGTGCCTTAACGTAAGCTTCCAAAAGCTCCTGCTGATCAGCGCCCATCATCTTAACCGCATCATTGTCGCGATCATCAATGGCATAGCACTTATCAACTTGAACAAGTTTTAAAACAATTGTAGCGCTACTATCTTTTAGATCGAGCTCGGCGCAGCCATGCAGCCTAACCAGGTCGCCAACGGTGATGCTGGAATTTTTAGGGTGCAATTTTGGTGGCTCTGGATGCTTAAATGTAACTATATAATAACTCGTCAACGCGGGATTTTTGTCCACTAATGTATCTCCGTCGACAAATGGAGATACGTAATTTTTGGGTACTCCACGTGGCCACTGTGTTTGGCAAACTAAATCAACTGCTCGATTAAGAAGCCCTATGTTTTCGTGATCAGACTTATGAATTTTAACGATGATTTTATACTGATCATCTGAATGTTCGCCTCCAGAATCCGGCTCATTTAGATAAAGGTCCACTACTTCCAAAGGTTTCATACTGAGCGATGTTAAGGTTAACGCTGTAATGATGGGTACTCCTTCGACTGAAATTGGCGACAACTTATTGATCATTCATCCCTAATGATTACAGTAAAATGAAGGGATGGCCAGACTAATATAGCATTTTAAAGGTGCAACTCTCAAAAACATGGACTCTTGAGCACAGAAAGTTAAACTACTCCCTACTCTGGATAATGTGCAAGTTATTTATTAATAAAAGGGCGTCTAACCTATGTATCACGGAAAAACACTTAAGCTGATAAGGTTAGAGGATGATTTTTTAGAAATCTGCTTTGACAACCAGATAGGCTCAGTAAATAAATTTGATCGTCAAACCTTAGATGAGCTGGCTGAGGCTATGGCTATGCTAAAAAAGAGTTCTTCTGCTAAAGGGCTATTACTAACTAGTAACAAAAATGTTTTTGTAGTTGGCGCAGATATCGCTGAATTTTCCGATATGTTTGCTGCAACTGAAGTCGAGTTCGTTGCGCGTGCTGCAGAGGTTAATCGGCTATTTTCTGATATAGAAGACCTACCAATGCCATCAGTTGCAGCAATAAATGGCTTTGCTCTTGGAGGAGGTTTCGAAATATGTTTAGCCTGTGATGGTCGTGTAATGTCCTCCAAGGCGTCAGTAGGTCTTCCCGAAATCACTTTAGGTATTATGCCAGGGTGGGGCGGCACTGTTCGATTACCTCGAGTTATTGGTTTAGAGCAATCTGTTAACTGGATAACATCAGGTAAACCTCAATCAGCTTATGCAGCTGCTGAAGCTGGCGCCATAGATCATATTGTGGAACCTGAGAGTCTCAGAAATAGTGCTATTGCGCTTTTATCTGACTTATCTAAAGATCAAACTACTATAGAACACCGACGCTTAGCTAAGCGTATGCCTGTATCCACTGACGTTGATAACTCTCATGTGATGTTTGAAAAAGCGCATAATGCGGTCCTTGGCAAAAATAGCAATCATTATCCTGCTGGCGCTATGATTGTTGATCTACTGGAACAATCAGTTTTCTGTGACAGAGATACGGCTATTAAGCTTGAAAATAGTGCGTTTTATAGGGTTATAAACACTCCCACAGCAAGAGCACTTACTGGTGTGTTTTTAGGTGAGCAATTTGTAGTCAAACAGGCTAAATTACGCGCAGGTGAGCGGCCGGTTGCAGCCAAGAGCTACTCACCAGCGGCGGTCATAGGAGCTGGAATCATGGGAGGTGGGATTGCTTACCAAAGCGCTATAAGTGGTGTTCCTGCGGTCATGAAAGATATACAACAAACGGCTTTGGATCTTGGCATAAATGAAGCATCGAAGCTACTTGACCGAGCAGTCAGTCGAGGCAAGCTTACCGAAAAGAAAGCTGAAACTGTTCTCAACCATATTAAACCTACACTTGATGATGGAGATCTAGGTGAGTGTAATATTGTTGTAGAGGCTGTCGTTGAGCTTGAGTCTGTCAAATCGGCCGTACTTAGAACAGTTGAGTCCTCAATTAATAATCCAGGGGCTATTATTACCTCAAATACGTCAACGATTTCTATTAGTAGGCTTGCTGATTCATTGTTAAGACCAGAAAATTTTTGTGGGATGCACTTTTTTAATCCAGTTCACGCCATGCCCTTGGTTGAAATAATACGCGGCAACAAAACCTCTGACCGAACCATTGCCACAGTCTGTGCTTATGCGTTGAAATTGGGTAAAAAACCAATTGTTGTTAACGATTGTCCTGGTTTTTTAGTAAACAGAGTTCTATTTGCTAGCATCTTTGGTATGGAGATGCTCGTCGCACAGGGTGCTGATTTCCAGCACATAGACCGAATCATGGAAGAGTGGGGTTTGCCTATGGGACCGGCTTATCTGAGCGATGTAATAGGTCTTGATACCGTTATGCATTGTTACTCTGTTTTATTTGCAGGACTTGCTGAGCGCTTTATACCTATAACGCCTGCGAGTCCCTCCAGTGTTCTTTTAAATGAATCTCGCTTAGGGCAAAAAAGTCAAATGGGTTTTTATCATTATCCAATTAACGAGCGTGGTCGGTTAGTTAAGCAAGCAGATCCCTTGGTTACTACGTGTTTTGATCATCTATTTGGTAAAGCTTTAGAGTTTAGCCAGGAGGAGATCGTTGCCCGCGTAATGACTCCAATGGCCATGGAAATGGTTCGCTGCCTTGAAGAAGGTATTGTAGAGAGTCCCGCTGAAGCCGATATGGCATTAATTTATGGTGTCGGATTTCCGCGTTTCCGCGGAGGGATATGCCGCTGGATGGATGAAATAGGTCTACAAACCCTTTGTGATTTAGGTGACAAATATCGACACATAAGCCCATTATATGAACCCACCGACGGTCTGAGAGCCAAAGCAGCACGTGGTGAAAGTATGTATTAACATTATGCTGCTGCATGCTAAATAAATGCCGAGTTTGGCAATATGCACCGATTTGGGCCTTCATGTTGCTGTTGATGCAAAACTTTATGCTGATTCTGGAAGAGCTCCGTAGTCGGCGGCTCATTGTCACTGGGTTATACGGCGCCGACGTTGTTGGATTGATAGAAATGTTCAGCAGGGCGGTTTTCAACGATACGGGTTAGAAAAGGGGCGATTTGGGTTATAAGTTGGTCTGCTCAGTTTTATTAATTAGCCCACATTGCAGTCAATCTAATGAGATCTCTAAACAATGATCTTGATGAGTGCGAAGCAACTGCAACACTAAAATTTTAGTAGTTGTTATTTTCTAGTAGGGATCTTCATTTAGTATATTTATGACTGATAATCGGCTTGGCCAAAAAAAACAGCATATGAAACTAAAAATCTTCAAAGATATCAGTTTTTTAAATCACTGAGCGGCACAGTTTAATAGTAATTGTTTGCGACACGTACAAAGATATTAGTGGTCGCGAGGGAAACCATAACCTAACGTGTTTAACTTAGAGCCACTCTTTTACCGATCTTAGTAATGGATTTAAACACTGTGATGCTCTGTAATCAGAGATAGGTATTACTGAGGTGTGTAATGATGAATTTTAAAGTCAACTGCTGTGCTTTTATCTATGTCTTTAAAGTAATAGGATCCTCTCTCGGTACCCAACCATTGGCCGTTCATATCCCAATGCGAATATTTAACAATTGCCTTGTACCGCATGTTTCCAATTGAGATAACGCCTAAAGTATCTACCGTTGTGTACTTATAGCGCTCAGGCATACCTTCAAAAAGAGTTTTGTAAGTAGCTTTGAGGGTATCAGCGTTAATGATAACTTTTGCATCATCACCGTTCATGACCATAGGGTAGGTAAAAAATGACTCGATCAGATCAACGTCTTGAGCACTAAAAGCCTCTGTATATTGTTGATAGTGTTTTTCAATTAATAGTTTGTGGTCTGCAGCACTTTCCTGTGAAAGCACAATTTGGGGCTGAATTAGAATTAATAAAAGAAAACCGGTATAACGCATGAAAAGATCCGAAGTCCATTTTTCAGAAAAGTATACACAAACACATGGTGACAAATCTATACAAAAAAAGACGACCTTTCAGTCGCCTTTTGTATTAGAGTTAACTGATTACATTGTTCAAAACTGGTTCATTGTGTTGTCTTTACCAGAGGCTTTTAACGCAGCTTCACCAGCAAAATATTCCTTGTGGTCATCACCCATATCTGAGCCCGCCATGTTTTGGTGCTTGACGCAGGCAATTCCTTGTCGAATTTCCTTTCGCTGAACCCCAGCCACATACCCTAACATTCCTTGGTCTCCAAAATACTCTTTGGCAAGGTTATCGGTAGAAAGAGCCGCGGTGTGGTAGGTTGGGAGCGTAATAAGGTGATGGAAAATACCGGCCCCTACCGCAGCATCCGCCTGGAAGGTGCGAATTTTCTCGTCAGCCTCCAAAGCAAGACTGGTGCTATCATAAGACGCATTCATTAAATCCGCTCGATCGTAAGCAGAAACATCTTTACCAGCCTCACTCAGCGCATCAAATACCTGTTGACGGAAGTTTAGCGTCCAATTAAATGATGGACTGTTGTTATAAACGAGCTTTGCATTGGGCACTTGTTTACGAATCTCATCAACCATAGCGCCGATTTGACCTACATGAGGTTTCTCGGTTTCAATCCAAATCATGTCGGCGCCATTTTGTAGGCTAGTAACACAGTCTAGAATACACCGTGCCTCGCCAGTGCCTTGTTTGAATTGAAACAGGTTGCTAGGCAGACGCTTGGGGCGAACCAGCTTACCGTTTTGATTGAGAACAACGTCGCCATTGTTCATTTGGTCAGGGGTAATTTCTTCAACATCTAAGAATGCGTTATATTGGTCCCCTAAATCACCGGGCTCATTAGTCACTGCGATTTGCTTGGTTAATCCTGCGCCAAGAGAGTCGGTTCTGGCAACAATCACACCATCATCAACACCAAGTTCTAAAAACGCGTATCTAACGGCGTTAATTTTTGCTAAAAAGTCGGCATGGGGCACCGTTACCTTGCCATCTTGGTGCCCACACTGTTTCTCATCTGAGACCTGATTTTCGATTTGTATACAACAGGCTCCGGCTTCTATCATCTGCTTGGCCATTAAGTAGGTCGCTTCTGCATTACCAAAACCCGCATCTATATCAGCGACGATAGGTACAACATGCGTCTCAAAATTATCAATTTTTGACTGCACCAGCGATTTCTCACTGTCAGGCGCAGCATCTAACTCTCTGAATAAGCCACCTAATTCTCGAGCATCGGCTTGGCGAAGAAATGTATAAAGCTCCGCAATCAATGCTGCTACAGAGGTCTTCTCGTGCATTGACTGATCTGGCAGAGGGCCGAAATCCGAGCGCAGAGCAGCTACCATCCAGCCGGACAAATAGAGGTATTTCTTTTTAGTAGTCCCAAAGTGTTTCTTAATAGAAATAAGTTTTTGCTGTCCGATGAAACCATGCCAGCAACCAAGAGATTGAGTGTAGCAGGATGGATCAGCATCATACTCCTTCATGTCTTGTCGCATTATACCTGCTGTATATTTTGCTATTTCCAAGCCGGTCTGAAATCTATTCTGGAGCCGCATACGTGCAGCAGAATCTGCGCTAATGGCCGACCAATTACTGCCCTGAGCATCGATTAAGGTTTTAAGATCGGCTTTATCCTGACTGAAAGTGGTCATTGACGTTGTCCTTATAGTAGTTGTTGTTAGTATAGCGATTTGACTAGAAAGCCAGTTTAGGTATGATGACCCCATAAATCTATATTATCAATTTAATCTTGGGTATTTTTTATATGAATATGTCAAAGATCGATTTAAATCTCTTAGTCTACCTTGATGTCCTATTGCGAGAGTGCAATGTCACTCGAGCGGCCGAAGAACTAGGTATCAGCCAACCCGCCATGTCGAATAGTCTACGTCGGCTGAGAGATCTTTTTAATGACCCAATTTTAGTTCGTACTAGCGATGGTATGACCCCCACTGATCGGGCGCTAGAATTACAACCATTAGTGCGAACCGTTTTAGCGGCTGCTGAGCAGGCAATTTTACCAAAAACCGAATTTGAACCAGCGGGTTCAACACGAATTTTTCGTATTATGGCTAGTGACTACACTGAAGCTACATTGCTTCCTATTCTTCTAAATCGATTGTATCAAGTGGCACCAAATATTCGTTTGGATATTATGACCCCCAGTGATGTTAGTTTCCACGATGTGGAGCGTGGTAAGGTTGATCTGGTTATTAATCGATTCGATACGCTTCCTCAATCGTTCCATCAGGTGCGTCTTTGGGATGACAGTTTTTCCTGCGTGGTGAGTGCTACTAACCCAATTATTAAAAATTGGAATCTTGAGACGTATCTGTCTGCCAAGCATATTTGGGTCAGTAAAACAGGCATGGGGGTAGGCGTTGGCATGAGCTCAGATGATGTACAACGTTTGGGGTGGGTTGATGATGCCTTACATAAAATAGATGCAAAAAGAGATATTGCATTATTTACACGACACTATCAGGCGGCACTTTTAATGGGTCGACAGCAAGGTTTAATTGTGACGCTTCCGTCAATGGCAGCCAGACAGTTACAAGCTGACAGTGAAGTTGTCATCCTAGACCCACCGTTTAGCATTCCTCGGATGCGTTTAAAAATGGTATGGAGTCCACTATTGCAGCATGACCCCGGACATCGTTGGATTAGGCAGCTTATCAAAACTGTGTCAGAAGATATTCAGGGCTGACTTTGGCCTTCCCAGACTACTATAAGTCAATTAAATAGCAGTTATCTACGGCGTTTTTTAAGCGCCTTCTAAGATAACATAAGGGTTTCATGTAACTGATGGACTACAATTTATGAATCAGCATATACAGGTATCTAGCTTAAAGGTCGCGCCTGCAATTTTTGGCTTAGTAAACACTAAAATTCTGCCGGGAACTGGTATATCCCAGGCCACATTCTGGGATAGCTTTGCTGCTATTGTCGAGCAATTTGTGCCAATTAATAGACGCCTTCTTGAGGTTCGTCAAGACCTTCAAGAGCAGATTGATGATTGGCACAAAGCTAATCGAGATGCCAATTTTGCTAGTTATAAGAATTTTCTAACCGAAATAGGGTATCTCGTTCCAGTTGGTGATGACTTTGAGATTACCCCGGTTAATGTTGACAGTGAGATTACTCACCAAGCAGGACCTCAGTTAGTTGTACCGATTATGAACGCGCGCTTTGCTTTAAACGCAGTCAATGCTCGCTGGGGCAGCCTGTACGATGCCCTTTATGGTAACGACGTTATTTCAGAAGATAATGGAGCTGATAAATCAGGAGGGTATAATCCAGTGCGCGGTCAGAGGGTAATTGACTATGGACGTGACTTTCTGGACATGGCTGTACCACTACTCGGTGGGTCACACCACCAAACACGTGCTTATCGAATTATTGACGGGCGGTTACAGATTCAATCAGAAGATGGATCGATTTTGTCACTAGAGAGGCCAGGGCAATTTTTAGGCTACCTAGGAGATCCAAACTCTCCATCATCAATATTGTTAAAAAACAATAATTTACATATCGAAATACAGGTAGACTCTGAACATTCAATAGGATCCACTGATAAAGCTTCTGTCAAGGATATCGTTCTTGAGTCTGCGTTGACGACTATCATGGATTGCGAGGACTCCGTTGCGGCTGTTGATGCAGAGGATAAAGCCTTGGCCTATGGTAACTGGTTAGGGTTAATCAAAGGTGATCTTGAGGAAACTATTACCCGTGCTTCAACTACCTTTGTCAGAAAGATGAATGGAAATAGAAATTATACCGCTGCAGACGGTTCGGCATTAACATTAAGTGGTAGAAGCCTTATGTTTGTGCGCAATGTGGGTCATCTCATGACTAACCCAGCCATTCTTTGTTCTGACGGCAGTGAAATCCCTGAAGGCATTATGGATGCGGTCATCACCAGCCTAATATCTATGCATGATCTGATGCGAACTGAGGGATGTAAAAACTCCTCCGCCGGAAGCATATACATAGTTAAACCTAAAATGCATGGCCCAGATGAGGTTACGTTTACCAATGATGTATTCAACGCTATCGAGGATGCGTTTGGACTAGATCGCCATACTATTAAAATTGGTATTATGGATGAAGAACGCAGAACATCAGTAAATTTAAAAGCCTGTATTAGAGCCGCTTCAGAGAGGGTTGTATTTATTAATACTGGGTTTTTAGATCGTACTGGTGACGAGATCCATACTAGCATGCATGCTGGGGCGTTTGCGTTAAAAGGTGATCTTAAAACAATGCCCTGGATCAGCGCTTATGAAAATCAAAATGTCGATGTTGGATTGGCATGTGGACTCCAGGGAAAGGCGCAGATAGGCAAGGGCATGTGGGCAATTCCTGACAACATGGCAGATATGATGCAGCTTAAAATTGGACACCCTAAAGCGGGTGCAAACTGTGCCTGGGTGCCATCGCCAACCGCGGCAACTCTGCATGCTATGCACTATCATGAGGTAAATGTTCCTGACCTGCAGCAACAGCTCAAGACCCGTGTGGCGGCTGATGTTGATGATATTTTACAAATTCCACTACTTGGAGATGAGACGCTGAGTGACGAGGATATTCAGCTAGAACTAGATAATAACGTACAAGGTATGCTCGGTTACGTAGTTCGTTGGGTAGAACAAGGGGTAGGCTGTTCAAAAGTTCCTGATATTAATAATGTTGGTCTAATGGAGGATCGGGCAACACTGCGTATATCCAGCCAGCATATTGCCAACTGGTTGTACCATAAGATTTGCTCAGAGAAGCAGGTAACTGAAACGCTGGAGCGCATGGCTATGGTGGTTGATAAACAAAATGAGGCAGACCCCGATTATGTTTCTATGGGACCTCATTTTGGTGAAAGTATCGCTTTTCAAGCAGCTGCTGACTTGGTTTTTAAGGGTCTTGAGCAGCCCAGCGGCTATACGGAGCCACTATTGCATGCTTATCGGCAACAGGCAAAAGCTCAAGCCTAGGAGCCCAACTATGAAATCAACGCCTGATCTGTGCGATACCTACCCTGACCATGTCCGTATACTGATGCCTTTATTTAAGAACTTTGGAGGACGTGAGCAGTTCGGTGGAGCGGTTGTCACCGTAAAATGCTTTGAAGACAATAGTCTTGTCAAAGAGATTCTGGGCACCCCAGGCGCAGGACGCATATTGGTTGTAGATGCTGGCGGTAGTATGCGTTGCGCTTGCCTTGGCGACCTGCTTGCACAACAGGCGTTGGATAACGATTGGTGTGGCGTAATTATGTATGGCTGCGTGCGTGACGCGGATGAAATAAAAACTATTAATGTGGGTATTCAGGCACTGGGTATACACCCGATGAAAACTGAGAAAAAAGGTATCGGCGAGCAGGGTCTTTCCGTGAGTTTTGCTGGTGTTACTATATCGCCTGGCGACTATATTTACGCCGACAATAACGGTGTTCTTGTGTCCTCCGTCGAGCTAGTATAATCGGTTGTGCACGAGGCCGCGGCTCAGTGTTTTTCAATATATCAGCGCTCGATAGCTAATTATTCTTTTGGCCATTGACATAATGGCTCAAGGTTGGTTCCGTCCCTGGTGGGGTGTTGTTTAACAACGATGCTGTTCTGACCTCTTCGGTCATATAAACGAGGGGAGGGTACTTCGGTTCGCTCATAAACTGTGCAAACCACTCTCCAAGCATTTGCTCATCGTCTAGTATCTCCTGTAATAATTTTTTAACACGGCTTACATAGGCTGTGGAAATAGGCTGTGATGCCATGGCTTTTGTTAATGGAGGATCTGTTAGATGAATTGGTGCAATGTCGCGACTAAGTAATTCGGTGGCTAAATCGTCCAGCATTTCAGTCGCTGAAGGGGCTCTAAAACCAATGGAAAAGGTCGTGCACTGACCAACCGCAACACCATGATGCGCTATTTGGGGTGGTAGATAAAGCATGTCTCCAGGATTCAATACCCATTCATCACTAATATCAAAATTGTTTAATAGTTTTAAACTGTTGAGGTCTCCACGAAGGTCTTTTTCCGTGCAGGCTTGACCTATCTGCCAGCGCCGCTGGCCACTGCCCTGTAATAGAAACACATCATAATAATCGAAGTGTGGTCCGACGTTACCCCCATCTTCAGCATAGCTGACCATAATGTCATCGATGCGCCAAGGCGGCAAGAAATCAAAATACGTTAAAAGATCTGCAACCTCTGGAACCCATAGGTTAACTGCTTGTACTAGTAGCGTCCAATTTCGTTCAGGTAAATTAGTAAAGCGAGCCTCGTCAAACGGGCCATGTTCCAAAGACCACTCATCACCAACGATAAGTCTCGACTCCACCTCGGGTTCTAGTGCCAGTCCTGCAAGATCGTCACCATCTACAGGCGGACTGAATTCTTCTATAGCATTTCGGATTAACAGTGGTTTTTTTTGCCAGTACTCAGCTAAAAACCTGTCAGCGCTAATCTGTCCAAGAATTGATTTATGTTTTGTCATCACTTTGATTTGATTGCGTTAGCTTGAGTAACAGCACTTCCGATGTAGTTTTCCGGGGTTATAGCTTTTAGGGCAGTCTTAGCATCTTCCGGTATTGCCAGTGTGTCTATAAATGTCTGAATCGTAGATTGATCCATAACGTTACCTCTTGTTAATGCTTTGAGCTTTTCGTAGGGTTTTTCTATTCCATAGCGGCGCATCACCGTTTGGATAGGCTCAGCTAAAACCTCCCAACTGTTATCTAGATCCTCACTTAGACGAGACTCATTAAGCTGCAATTTGCTAATCCCTTTTACCAAAGATCCATACGCAATAATAGAATAGCCGATGCCCACACCCATATTGCGTAAAACGGTAGAATCGGTAAGATCTCTCTGCCAGCGAGATATGGGTAACTTGGCACTTAAATGACCATAAAGGGCATTGGCAATCCCCATATTCCCCTCAGCATTTTCAAAATCGATAGGATTAACTTTGTGCGGCATCGTTGAAGATCCAACCTCTCCAGCAATGGTTTTTTGCTTGAAGTAACCTAGGGAAATATAGCCCCAAATATCTCTGGCATAATCGATTAAAATGGTATTGCAGCGAGCCATGCCATCAAATAGTTCTGCCATATAGTCGTGAGGTTCAATTTGAGTCGTGTAGGGGTTAAAGGTAAGACCGAGGCTGGTGATAAAATTTTCAGCCACATCAGCCCAATCGATATCGGGATAAGCCGACAGATGTGCATTGTAATTACCCACAGCACCATTCATTTTGCCCAAAAGAGGTATATCGGCGATAGTAGAAATTTGTCGCTGAAGACGAAAAGCAACATTCGCCATTTCTTTACCAACGGTGGTTGGCGATGCCGTTTGACCATGAGTACGAGCCAACATAGGCACCTGTGCAAGATCTCTACCCATGCTGCTAAGTCGGTTGGCAATGTCGGTAATACACGGAATAACTATATCTTGTAGCCCATCCCTTAACATCAGTGCATGGGACAGATTATTGATATCCTCTGAAGTACAGGCAAAATGGACAAACTCACTAATAGCAACTAGCTCAGCATTGTCGGCTATGACTTCTTTTATTAAGTACTCCACAGCTTTTACATCATGGTTAGTGGTTTTCTCAATTTCTTTAACCCGTTGTGCCTGCTCTAGAGTAAAGTTACAAGCAAGGTTTTCTAATGCCGTATTAGCGCCTTCTGAGAGATTCGGAACCTCCAAAATAGCCGGATGAGCTGCGAGCTGCTGAAGCCAACGAACTTCGACTAAAACTCTGTAACGAATCAAGCCAAACTCACTAAAAATAGTTCGTAGGTGTTCGGTTTTTGCGGCATATCGCCCATCGATGGGTGACACCGCGGTGAGAGCAGATAAAGGAACAGCAGCCATGGTTTTTCCTGTAAAATTTTGAAATTAAGAGCTTCTATTATATAGGAAATAGGAACTTAATTCAGAGAGATCTACTTAAAAGTTGCCCAAAAAAGACTAATGAATTATGTTGGCAATGCCTTAATTAAATTTTTACGTTGCCACAACAGATGGCTACGCTTGCCCCCCAGCTGCTGCCATAAAAAAGCACTGCGTATACCTACAAACAGGAGACACCGAACACGTTGGGCTACAGCCGGCTGTGAGAGATATAAAGCATTTCCAGTAATCTGAATACGACTGCGCATAGTACTAATGACATCGGTATATAATCCAGCTACATTTGCAATGACATTATCATGCGATGGTGAGAAGTGTTCTGCCTGATGTTTTGCATTTAGTATTCCATCTGCAATGTTTTTCAGACGCTCTGGATCCGAATATAAACGGCGCGCGAGATACATAATACCAATTACATACCGAGTCACATCGGCACGTTGGTTATACCGTGACACTATCATTTCACGCATTAACCTAACACCCTCCGAAATATTGTCCACAGAACCATACAAATCTGCAATAGAATCAGGGTTTTGATTGAGCAAGACCGCCATAGCATTTGCTAACTCTGTGTCAGGAATTTCACCACGATTGGCTAGCCTATCCACCCATTCGGCGTAGTGAAAGACCGCCGCTAGGGACAAGGCTTGATCCGATGTAGGACGCCTAAAGGTCACTCTGTCTGATTCCACGTTTTCTCGATAACACCGCCACCAAGACAATGTTCATCATGGTAAAAAACCACCGATTGCCCGGGGGTAATCGCGCGCTGAGGGACCTCAAAGTTAACTATATATCCCAGATTATCATCTCTGGATACACAACACTTCTGATCAGATTGACGGTACCGAGTCTTGGCTGAACATAGTAATGTTTCGCCGACAGCCAGAGGAAGATTGATCCAATGAACATCAAAGGCACTCAGACTATTAGTAAACAATTGCGGATGTTGAGCTCCTTGGCCAACAATTAGGACGTTGCGATCAAGGTCTTTAGCCAAGGTAAACCAAGGCTCATCATTGGTGTTTTTAACACCGCCTATCCCTAGTCCTTGGCGCTGACCCAGAGTGTAGAACATCAGGCCCTGATGTTCCCCCATAATCGTGCCATCGGGAGTTTCCATCGAACCAGGTTGGGCAGGGAGGTACTGTGCTAGAAAATCTTTAAATCGGCGCTCACCAATAAAGCAAATTCCTGTGCTGTCTTTTTTATCCGATGTGACAAAGCCATTTATTTCAGCGATATGTCTGACCTCAGGTTTGGTCAGTTCGCCAACGGGAAAAAGACTCTTTGCAAAGGCCTTGCCGGAAACAGCATGTAAAAAATAACTTTGATCCTTATTGTTGTCGACGCCTTTGAGAAGCCGAGTATGACCTCCAGACTGAGTAACTCTGGTATAATGCCCAGTTGCAATTAAGTCAGCGCCAAGTAGCTGTGCATAGTCTAAAAACACCTTAAATTTTATTTCTCTATTACACAATATATCGGGATTAGGGGTTCTGCCGGCCCGATATTCTGCCAAAAAGTGTTCAAACACATTATCCCAGTAATCTGCCGCAAAGTTAGCGGTGTGAAGCCTGATACCTAATTTGTCGCTCACTTGTTGAGCATCTGCTAAGTCATCTATAGCCGTGCAATATTCTGATCCATCATCCTCATCCCAGTTTTTCATAAATAGTCCCTCCACCTCATAGCCTTGCTGTAACAGCAAAAAGGCGGCGACGGAGGAGTCCACGCCACCTGACATTCCAACAATAACTTTTAAGGGACTATTCATATGAAATTAACGTTACTCTGGTTAATGGACCGCTGATGACACTATAAGCTGTTACGAAACATTTCCAAAGGAAAAATACGACCCGACAAATAGTCGTCAATAGCTAGATGTACCATTTCGCTGCGTGGTGTGTTGCTTGGACTTTTTATTGCTTGTACTGACATCCATTCAGCATAATCAATATCAGAATCAAGCTGAGCCTGATCATCGAAAGCAATTGGCTTGGCCGTAAAAACTAATCGATAATATGTAATACCTGTTATCGACGATTTCGCATTAGAAAAACCTAAAAATCCATTGAGTTCTACCAGCCAACCCGTCTCCTCTAGGGTTTCTCTAATTGCCGCGGCCATCACGTCTTCGCCTGGTTCAACATGACCTGCGGGCTGATTAATTACTTGTGAGCCATTTTTTGTTTCCCTAACCATTAAGAATTTTCCGTTGCGCTCCACCACGGTCGCAACGGTGAGATGAAGTTTATCTGGCATTATTTAAAGTCTTTTTGTGTATTTGATCGTATCTAAATTGGCCTGGTTTCAAATCTCCTAGGGTCCAGCCACCAATAGCCGTGCGCACTAGTCTTAATGTAGGTAGTCCGACAGCGGCAGTCATGCGACGTACCTGTCGATTTCGGCCCTCGTTAATCACGATTTCCAGCCACGTGTCAGAGACAGTTTTACGCGACCTAATGGGTGGATTACGTTTCCAGAGGGCCGGTTCGGCCAGGATTTTACAAGACAAGGCCCGAGCTAAGCCATCTTTTAAATCAACACCCGCCAGTAGTGCCTCACAATGCTTATCGGTAGACATTCCCTCGACGTGTACCCAATATTTTTTACTTAACTTAAACTTAGGATGACTTATTTTCTGCTGTAGACTCCCACTGTCGGTAAGTAACATAAGGCCTTCTGAATCATAATCTAATCGTCCTGCAGGATATACCTGCGGTATAGATATATAGTCACCTAACGTTTTCCGATGACCCTCATCTGTGAACTGACTCATGACCTGATACGGTTTGTTAAATACAATTAATGTAGACATGAACCTGACCCTAACCCCAAAAAAGTCATTATAGATGAAACTCTACTACAAAAAAGGCCATTATCTGTGTTAATATTGGGCCATTAGGTAAAATTTTTACATTTAAATTCTGCAGTCCAATTTTAACGTTTGCTTTCAGCGGAGACCCACATGGGATACCAACATATACAAGTGCCACAAACTGGCGAAAAAATCACAGTCAATTCTGATTTCTCGCTAAATGTTCCAAACAACCCTGTAATCCCATTTATCGAAGGGGATGGTATTGGGGTTGATATCACTCCAGTTATGGTGAAAGTAATAAATGCTGCAGTGTCCAAAGCTTATTCTGGAGATAAACAAATATCATGGATGGAGGTTTTTTGCGGCGAGAAAGCTGCTGAATTATACGAAGGAGACTGGTTCCCTGCTGAAACGCTGCAGGCTGTTCAAGATTATATTGTTTCGATTAAAGGACCTTTAACTACGCCAGTGGGTGGTGGATTTAGGTCTCTTAATGTTGCCTTACGCCAAGAATTAGATTTGTTTGTTTGTCAGCGACCGGTTCGATGGTTCTCTGGTGTACCTTCGCCGGTTAAAGAGCCTCATAAAGTAGATATGTGTATCTTCCGTGAAAACTCCGAAGACATCTATGCGGGGATTGAGTGGAAGGCTGGAACCGATGGAGCAAACAAGGTTATCAAGTTTTTGCAAGATGAGATGAGCGTCAGCAAAATTCGTTTTGACACCAACTGTGGCATTGGCGTTAAGCCAGTGTCAGAAGAGGGAACAAAGCGTTTGGTTACTAAGGCCATTCAATATGCTATTGACCAAAATAAGCCTTCAGTTACGTTGGTGCACAAGGGTAATATTATGAAATTTACCGAAGGCGCGTTTTGTGATTGGGGCTATGAGGTGGCGCGCGATGAGTTTGGTGGCCAGGCACTTGATGGTGGTCCATGGCATGTGGTTAAAAACCCAAAAACAGGTGAAGATATAGTCATTAAAGATGTGATCGCCGATGCCATGTTACAGCAAATTATTTTACGCCCTGACGAATACAGTGTGATTGCGACTCTAAATCTTAATGGCGATTACATTTCTGATGCTCTGGCCGCTCAGGTTGGCGGGATTGGTATTGCGCCCGGTGCAAACCTTTCTGATGATGTTGCCATTTTTGAAGCTACCCATGGCACAGCACCAAAGTATGCCGGTCAAGATAAGGTTAACCCCGGATCGCTAATCCTATCTGCTGAAATGATGCTCAGGCATCTAGGGTGGGGCGAAGCAGCTGATTTAGTTATTAAAGGCATTGAAGGGGCAATTACCGAGAAGAAAGTAACCTATGACTTTGAAAGACTGATGGATGATGCGATTTTAATGTCGTGCTCCGAATTTGGTGATGCAATGATTGACAATATGTAATATTGGTCAAGTTGGATAGTAAGTTAAAAAGCCCGGCTATTTTGTCGGGTTTTTTTTGTGACACAGATTAGGTTGTAGCATATCAGTCTGCACTCTTTGAATTTCAAGCCCTCAAAAAATCGTCAGCCTAGGTTTTCAGCCTCTGCCATGGAATCAATTTTTCTTTTTGCTAACCAGTAACCTAAGATACCAAAAAGTATTGAACCAACCGCTTGGCCAATTAGCACACCAGCAGCCTGCCAAAAATAGCTTCCCACCATCACAAAAGGAATGGTCCCCACAGTTGCTTTCCCGACATTAAGTGTACTTGCTAAACGTGGCGAATTGAGATTATTAAATACTGCATTTGATACAAAAAGCATTCCGTTAAAGATAAATGTAATTGCAAGAAATGTACAAAATAAACTCACAATATCAGCAGCTTGAGAGTCTAACTTAAATAGATTAATTATCGCTTCTTGAGATAACAACAAAGCAACGGATATGGCGGCACAAAATCCAAAAATAACCACCAAAGAATCGCTGAGTGTGCGCTTGATTCTATCCCATTGCTGAGCGCCATAATTTTGTCCTAATATGGGCCCTATAGCACCGGACACGCTAAACACAAATGCAAAGCAGACGGGCGTTAAGCGGCCTATTACTGCATAGCCTGCAACGTAGCTATTACCATAGACTGCAATTGCAGCAGTGACGTATGCATTACCCAAGGGTGTTGCTGTGTTGGTTACTATCGCAGGCAGAGCAATATTAAGGATCTGTCTCATACTCGTTTTAAATGATTTATAGCTCGGTTTGGTGAGAAGTTTGTGTTTGAAATGCACTCTGTGAAGTGCGTAAACAAATACTCCCACACGAGCAAACACAGAGGCGATCGCAGCCCCAGTAACACCCAGGCTCAGGCTAAAAATTAGAATAGGGTCTAATATTGCATTTATGATGCCGCCTGAGAGGGTTGACATCATAGAACCTTTGGCGTCGCCCACGGCTCGCAATACTGCGCTGGCAGCCAGACCGACCGCCAGAAAAACTGCAGCGGGTAGCACAATGATCAAGTACTCTTTAGCAACAACAGCCGTTCGGCCTTCGGCTCCAAGCCAGTTCAGCAGATTATCAAGGCTAAAAATAATTATAATCACTGTAACTATGCTTATAAGGGCAGCGATTATCATCACATTAATGGCATAGTCTTTAGCTTTACGCCTATTTTGAGCACCGAGTGCTCGTGAAACCAAGGCCCCGGCAGCGATGGACGTACCAATAGAAATTGAAGTCGCTAAAAAGGTAAGGGTACTTGCAAAACCAATAGCGGCAACTAGCTCTGGTTCGCCCAGCAGACTGATAAACCACATGTCAAGTAAATCAACGAAGAAGATTGAGGTTAAACCAAATGCACTAGTACCTGCCATCACTACAATGTGACGCATCAGGCTACCCTGAACAAACTTTGCGCTTTTTTCCATAGAAATCTCATGAGAAACGTGGCGGTCTAACAAGTACTAATCTGTAAATATGGCAGGCGGATACTTATTATATACGCATAATAACAGTTCGCCGATGATCTATTAACAAATCCATCCGATTCATGGCGGCTTGGTCAAGTGAGCATAGCGTCAATTACTTTAAATAGGTGTTACGATGGTTTTAGACAATCGCAGGTCAATAGCTATAGGTCTTGTTATACTGGTCAAAACCCGATAGTTTTCAGTGTTATTTATCGTGGGGTGCGTTCACCAAAGCACATGTATTAATTGCGGGCAAAAGGTAGTTATCTGGAGTAGCGAAGGTAGTATTTTTTCCTCTTTGTCATCAAAAAGATCAGGAGTAGATTTACAGTATGTCAATGAATTTGTTAAATACCACCGTCGGACTCGCATTGGGTGGTGGGGCGGCTAAGGGTATAGCCCACATAGGAGTTCTCCAAGCTCTGGAAGATGCTGAGGTTAAAATTGATTATATTGCAGGTACCAGTGTCGGCTCAATGATTGCCGCTCTCTATGCCTTTGGTGTCGACCTTGAGATCATTGGAGAAGTGGCGCAGCAGCTAACCCTGTCAAAAGTATCTAGCTTTAAGTTAACTAAGACTGGTTTTTTTAGCACCGATTCTATTAATGCTTTGATTATAGATCATCTAGGCACAGTTAATATTGAAGATGCGAACATTCCTCTGGCCATTATTGCTACTGATATCAATACGGGAGAACAGGTTGTATTTCGTTCTGGCCCCCTTGCAGACGCGGTTTGCGCGTCTTCTGCTATACCTGGAGTGTATATTCCGATGGAGATTAATGGTCGAATGCTTGTGGATGGGGGCTTGGTGCAAAACGTACCTGTTGGGCCTTTAAAATCTATGGGCGCTGGTGTAACTATCGCCAGTCATTTGAGTAATGTTGATCGATATCCACAGCCAACTCACATCCTGGATGTAATGCGAAATGCATTTGAAATTGCGGTAAGCAGACATACTCAAACTCAGCTTAAAGAGGCTGATCTGGTGATCGGCATGAATCTAAGTGATTTCAGTCTCACAGATAATACAGATCGTTATGATGAACTCTTTACTATCGGCTACAACTCCGGCAAACAGCAAATAACAAAACTAGCTTGGTATCATAAAACTAACTTGCTTATGTATGTTTGGCGCTTAATGCAGCAATTAGCTCCTTTCAAGGTGCCAGAGTTAATTAAGACCTTGCGCGGTGACAAAGATGTAACATAGAGACAAATAAGTTCAAATTAGAACAGTCATAGGCAAGATAGGCTGCATCTTTAGCCGACACGCCAGTTTTTTTCGCTATATTGTATCGATGGTTATTAAAAGTTCTATTACTTACATGCAATTTATCGGCACCTAGTTCAGTATTTTTGAAAATCATTAGAGCCTCTAGCACATGCATCTCTCGTCGGGTAAGCATTTTTATAGAGGCTGACATTTTGAACTGATCAATAAACTCATCAATAGACTGATCGATACTACACTCATCGGATGAGATGTAGTGACACATTGTGCCGTCTGCCAGCGCATTGCTTAATTTATAGTTTTTTAGCGTGTCAGACACTACAGTATTGATTTGGATGGGCATCTGCACACCAGAACTATTATCTACAATATGCCAAATATCTACTGACGTTATAGCGTTGTATTTGAATCTTCTTATTATAAGCACTGTCAACCTCCATGTCAGCGAACAAATTAACTCCAATAAGGCAATAAATGAATAGGTACCATCACTCATTTTATTAAAACTAGCAAAGTCATAGCCTAATCTTGCCGTCATTACCTCCATTAGACTGACATACGTTGCTATGATGCGAGGTAATTACCGACGTTTCTGCACAGGGGTACGCTAAATTAGCTAGACTAAATAACAATAATCAATCCGCATACTCAACGCAATAACCTTGTTAAGTTCGTTGTTTTTCGGATAGTGAATGCTACTAACCTAAAGCCGTCATCTGGGACTACTAGCCATCGATAAAGGTGAGGTTTGTTTCTGCCATAGTATATCCTTGATTATCGCAAAAAAATGCTACAGGTGTTTCTATGGGCTACTATGCGGACTAAGTGAGACTATCACTTTTGTTAATGGTTTACTGCATGAACGCTCTTTCCGTGCTAATACGTTTATGGTTCTCAAGAAGGTGAGGTGCTGTAAGAAAAGCAGCTCATCTTTAGTGCTTCTCGGTCGTTATAGCCACTGGACTGGCTGGCGCACGCGCTAGTACCAAAATGGTAGTCATTGTATTAGCTTCATAACGACCACTTTTTCTCCACTCAAAGTGTACTTAAAGGGATTGGAAATACTGAGTTTACTATTCTCACTACTGAGGACTATAGCGACACCTTTGGGTTCCGATCGTTAGTTTGTAGCGGATATATTTGAGAGTGAAACAGTGTGTGCGTCCCTATGGCCTTTGGATGCCTACACTGAGCATATGCATGCCAAGCGGGCTATACCAAAGGATAGCATGGCCTTAGGAGAGTTGTCCCTTACAGCAAAGGATGTTTAGTTACAAACTTTACTCTTTTTGGAAATACCAAATTTTTGTGAGTAAAAGGCAGTTTTTACTTAGGTTAGTATTGAGTAATCATGTTATCTGCCGATAAACTTCACTGCGGGCATCTTAACGTCAGAGGCTTTTGGTATCCGAAAATAGCTTAACGCATTAAAAGCATCAAATAGGGCTTGATATTAGGCGCTATTTTATTAAATATTTAATAACTTTTCCCGGATTTTTATTATTTTATGAATCGCTGCTCCACCTCAATTATTGTTATGCTCATGCCCCTTTGTGTCTACGTATCTGCTACCGACGATTCAATTAATGAATTGCTTAAAAAAGCCCTACAGGGAGATCTCAACTCTCAATATACGCTTGGCTACTTGCACCATAGTGGGGACAATGTCCAGAAAGATATTAATCTAGCCATTAATTGGTATCAGAAAGCGGCCTTAGCTGGACATCAAAAGGCAGCACATGCCCTTGGCACTATTTATGACTTCGGTAGGGAGGTACAAGAAGATAACCCAAAGGCGGTAAAATGGTATCGTGCTGGTGCTGCCCACGGTGATCCCGCAGCTCAAACATCATTAGGTAAGATGTATTATAACGGCGAAGGTTTAGTTCAAAGTGACACCAAAGCATTTGCGTGGTGGTCTGTTGCCAGTGCTCAGGGATTTAAGCCTGCCAAGGAGTTAATACGTGACACACGTGTCGTGATTAGACAGAGATATATTGACGAAGCGACAAAGGCTGCTACAGCCTGTCGGTTGGTAAACTATAAAAACTGCACTATATGAGTTTGGGGGTACTTTTTTAGGCCGTTTGTAACTTTTTATCTCTCACAAACATCAATCATCTTTTTTGATGTTAGCAACGGTCGTCTCGATAATATCGTCTTTTAAAATTTCATCAATTTCATCAATTGACATGTAGTCTAGATCCCAATGATTACAAATGTCATTTCGGTATCGAGTATGGTTCTTTGCCGTTGAAACAGACTTTTTACGATTAAAGTAACTTAGCAATCTTTGACTAATAGACATGAAGATACCTTTCGCTGCATATTTTGTTAACCCCTGAGAATACTGAATTAATGTTCTTGAGCAATCTCTTTCGAGGCATTCACTTATCGGTCGAATCAACGATATACTTTTAGCTCATCTTTGTCATCCAAATTTTGCATTGCCAACGGCCATTGATCTACTTTGTTAGCAGACTAGACTTAGGCTCACCAATGTCTTGGCAGAAAAGGGCTGGCAATCTACTCGAAATTCTAAAAGATCTATTAAACGACTTGAATTAGGTAAATTGGAAATCTATTTAGTGTTTTTTAGATGGAGACTAGCTTAAAACGATTTTAAGAAACTAACTGGAAAAATTAGGGTCTTATTTTGACACCACACAGGTTTGCTAACAACATCGGTATCATTAATAATTATGCGAAAGTTATCCTCTATCGTTATTCTCATTGGCATCATACTCAGCTGTATAAGTGTTGCTCTGCAAGATAACAATCATGATGCCATGGTTGCTCTAGCAGCTTTTAGTGCTATTGGTCTTATTAGTCTTTTTCGGTAGCCATAGTATCTGCTCTATGTACACAGTTTGACACCTGAAGTTAACTTTGTCTTCTACACTAAATGTTTTCAACATGACCACAAAGCATAACAGAAATTTAAAATATAGCCTTCAAACATAGTAAGCATACTCGTTAAAATGATGTGTGAAGCTTCTTGTGATATCAAAAAATAGTGTTTTTGCAAAATTAAGCTGCGCTATGTAGCACCAAAATGGAATACACCACGTAATTACGTTGTAACAAGCGCAAACAACGCGCGTCCGTCAGATTGCTAGCAGTTCACTGTCCAACTGATGTACTATTGGGCGTAGAGATAACTTTAACCAACGGCAGTTAACATGACACAACAGAATGACCCAAACTGGCAGGATGATTCAGACACAGTAGCCGAACAGGTGCCACCTCGATTACAAAAACCGAGAATGTATCAAGTTGTTTTACTAAATGATGATTATACGCCCATGGAGTTTGTGGTTGAGTTAATAGAACAGTTTTTTTATAAGTCACGGGAAAATGCGACCCAGATAATGTTGAAAATTCACACCGAAGGGAAGGGCGTTTGTGGCGTCTATACTGAAGATATTGCTGAAACTAAGGCGGCACTTGTTACCCAATATGCCCAAGACAATCAGCACCCATTATTCTGCCAAGCAGAACCCGCAAACGATGATGAGGATTAGTAGAAATGATTAGTAGGGAGCTAGAGGTTACTCTTAACCTGGCCTTCAAAAGTGCTAGAGAGAAACGTCACGAGTTTATGACCGTAGAACATTTATTACTAGCACTTTTAGATGATGCCTCGGCGGTTTCAGTGCTTAAAGCCTGTGGTGTAGATTTAAAATCATTACGTGAGGACTTGAGTGAATTTATTGACGCGACCATGCCGTCTATCCCTGAAACTCATCTTGAAATTGAAACCCAGCCTACCCACGGTTTTCAGCGAGTACTGCAAAGAGCTGTTTTTCAAGTCAACTCAGCAAATCATAGTGAAGTTGTCGGTGCCAATGTCATCGTTGCCATTTTTAGCGAGCAAGAAAGCCAAGCTGTCTACTTTCTGAGACTGCAAGATGTCGCTCGGATTGATGTTGTCAATTACATATCCCACGGCATTTCTAAATATGCTGATCAGTCGGAACCAAGTGGGGGTGCTGATCAAAATGCTTCTGAATCAGGCGAGGACGGGGAAGAAAAAGCCAAAAGTCTGCTTAGCCAATTTGCTACCAACCTCAATGAGCAGGCAATGCACGGGTCAATAGACCCCCTTATTGGTCGAGATCATGAGATAGAGAGAGTCAGTCAGATTTTAATCCGACGACGAAAAAACAATCCGTTACTCGTTGGCGAGTCTGGGGTTGGTAAAACGGCTATTGCTGAAGGTTTAGCCAAGCTAATTGTCGAAGAAAATGTTCCGGAACCCATGCTAGGGAGCATAGTTTTTTCTCTCGACATGGGATCCTTACTTGCAGGTACAAAATATAGGGGAGATTTTGAAAAGCGTCTTAAAGGTCTTATTGCTGAGCTTCTTGATATTGAAAAGTCTATTTTGTTCATCGATGAAATTCATACTATAGTAGGCGCTGGAGCAGCCTCTGGTGGTGTTATGGACGCATCTAATTTGCTTAAACCACTGCTAAGCTCTGGTCAGTTAAGGTGTATTGGGTCAACTACATATCAAGAATATCGAGGTATTTTTGAAAAGGACCATGCACTGGCACGACGTTTTCAGAAAATTGATGTACCTGAGCCAAGTATCGATGAGACATTTCAAATACTCAAGGGACTCAAGTCACGGTTTGAAGATCATCACCAGTTAAAGTTTACAAATCCAGCTCTCAAGGGCGCCGCAGAGCTATCGAGCCGTCACATAACTGACCGATTTCTGCCGGATAAAGCAATTGATGTCTTGGATGAGGCTGGTGCATATCAGAGATTACAGCCTGAATATAGGCGCAAGAAAACCGTTGGTCTAAGCGACATTGAACTAGTGATTTCAAAAATGGCCAGAATCCCAGCGAAAAGTGTCTCTGCGAGTGATAAGGCCCAACTTAAGGATCTGGCTGCCAATCTGAAGATGGTGGTATTTGGTCAAGACACAGCTATTGATGCCTTGTCCACCTCAATTAAATTGGCTCGCGCAGGGCTCAGAGAGGGAAGTAAACCGATTGGTAGTTTCTTGTTTGCCGGGCCTACAGGAGTGGGTAAGACAGAGGTTTCCAAGCAACTTGCAAACGTACTAGGCATTGAGCTGGTGCGTTTTGATATGTCAGAATATATGGAGAGACACACCGTTTCAAGGCTGATTGGTGCACCTCCAGGGTATGTTGGCTATGATCAAGGCGGTCTTCTCACAGAAGCGGTCACTAAGCAGCCACACTCGGTCATTCTGCTTGATGAAGTTGAGAAGGCGCATCCTGACGTTTTCAATCTGTTACTCCAGGTAATGGACCATGGCACGCTCACTGACAATAACGGCCGTAAGGCAGATTTTCGCAATGTCATTTTAATTATGACAACCAATGCCGGTGCAGAAGTCATGAGTCGTGCCTCTATCGGCTTTGCCAACCAGGATCATAGAACAGACGGTATGGAAGCAATCAAGAAAATGTTTACTCCTGAATTCCGCAATCGTTTGGACGGCATAGTGCAGTTCGGTGAACTCACTATTGAGGTTATAAAAACAGTTGTTGATAAGTTTCTTGTCCAGCTTCAATCTCAGCTTGATGATAAAAAGGTATTTATCGATATTGATGATGATGCACGGGAATGGCTGGCCAAAAATGGCTATGATGCGAAGATGGGCGCACGCCCCATGGACAGACTGATTCAAGAAAGAATCAAAAAGCCCCTCGCAGAAGAAGTGCTCTTTGGTTCGCTAGCTGAGAAAGGCGGAACAGCATATGTGCGCGTAGCAGACAACGAGATTGTAATCACCACGGATGAAGCAGAACTAGCGTCAGCTTAGGCTGGCGCTCGTCCAATCTTAAAAAGGAGTATTGCTATTACCGCTCGCGAAAGGTAATGCGGCCCTTTGTCAAGTCATAAGGTGTCATTTCTACTTTTACCTTATCACCGGTCAAAATGCGAATATAATGTTTTCGCATTTTGCCTGAAATATGAGCAATGATGACGTGATCGTTGTCTAACTTCACCTTAAACGTAGTGTTAGGGAGGGTGTCGATTACCTCACCGTCAAATTCAATGTGATCTTCTTTGGCCATGCGTATTTTTCTTACCTGTAAAAAGGGCGCAGTTTGCCTGAAAACAAGGCTTATAGCAAAGTCATTTGCGTAAAACCCACGTTTTTCCTTGTAAAAGCTCCACAGGGTGGTAATTCACCTTATAGCTCATCTTGTTACATGCTTGTATCCAATAGCCCAAGTAGACATGCGATACGTTTAATTGTTGAGCCCAAAGAACTTGCTGTAGTATTGCAAACGTCCCTAGGCTGCGCTTATTTAGCGATGGATCGAAATAAGTGTAAATCGCAGATAAGGCATTGGGAAACACGTCAACAACAGCACATCCAATCAGGCGATTATCAAGTCTAAATTCTATATAAGTAACATTTCCCGGAGACTCTATAAGAAATTCAATATATTGCTGCTCGGTTGGTGGAAACATGTCTCCACCAGCATGACGCTCTGCAATATAGCGCGCATAGAGAGGGTAATGCTCACTAATATTTACGTTAGCATTATTCTGGACAACAAGGTCCATATTATATTTCAAGCACCGTTTTTGCGATTTATTTGGCATAAACTCCCTCGCCACGATACGTGCTGGAACACAGGCATGACAGGATCGACACATTGGTTTGTATGTGTGTGCTCCACTGCGCCGAAAACCCATGGCGGCCAATTGCCCATGAAGGTAAGGATCTAAATTCTCAGAAGGATCAATTAATACCGTAGTCGCTATTTTGTCGTCAAGGTAACTACAGGGATGTTGTGCTGTTTGCAAAAGTTTTATGGGCTTAGCAGTTATCTCAGACATATTTAGCATTCCAATGCAATGAGGCCATAATCATTCAGATAAGCTGTAACCAACAAACCATAGCATACAGTGGGTAGTAGTGAAGTGGTTACCAAGGATCGGCGCTTGAGTGACTAAAATTCCAAGGCAAATGCTGGTTAGTACCTGCTTTCAAATGGTCTAAAAAAGCTTGCCGAGGAAGAGTTTGGGCACCAAGGGACACGAGGTGGGGATTGACTATCTGACAATCCAGCATAGTCATACCTTGATTACCCATCCATTGTAGTAAATGAGCTATGGCTATTTTAGAACCATTACTCACCTTGCTAAACATTGATTCCCCACAAAATACCCTACCAACATGCACGCCATAAATACCACCAACTAAGCGATCTGCCTCCCATACTTCTATGGAGTGAGCATGACCGCGGCGATACAGCTCAGTATATGCATTGATCATATCAGTGGTGATCCAAGTTCCCTCAATACCACGAGGTTCAGCACAGGCGCTAATAACCGAAGCAAAGGCCTGATCAGAGGTTACAGTGTAGCGCTGCTGCTTAAGTAACCGACGTAACCTAGAGGAAATATACAGTGTTTCAGGTCGAATTATGCATCGTTCAACCGGACTCCACCAAAGAATTGGCTCACCATCCTCATACCAAGGAAATATCCCGTGGCGGTAAGCGGATATTAAGGTGTTTGCATCAAGGTTTCCGCCGACAGCTAATAACCCATCAGGATCTTTTAGCGCATTATTTGGGTTTGGAAAAACCGGATTGCCTGGGTGCAAGACAGCAAGATTCATCAGCATTAGTCGCGTTAGTGGTCTATAAATTTTAGATCTTAACTGTCCAGATAACGTTCGGCATCAAGTGCCGCCATACAGCCACTGCCAGCTGATGTCACTGCCTGCCTATATACGTGATCAGCCACATCACCAGCGGCAAATACTCCAGGAATACTTGTTTCTGTAGCGTTGCCCTGTAAGCCTCCGGCAATAGTCAAATATCCATCTTTCATAGCAAGTTTATCGATAAAAATATCAGTATTTGGTTTATGGCCAATAGCAATAAACACACCGGTAACATCTAACTCAATAGTTTTGCTCGAACCGGTCTCAGCCAACCTTAGACCTGTAACGCCGGCCTCATTCCCAAGCACCTCATCTAGGTTTTGATTCCAGAGAATTTTAATATTGCCATTTTTTTCTTTTTCAAAGAGTTTATCCTGAAGCATTTTTTCCGCCCTTAACTGATCTCTGCGGTGAACCAAAATTACCTCAGAACATATATTTGAAAGGTACAATGCTTCTTCAACAGCGGTATTACCACCGCCAACAACAGCGACTTTTTGGTTGCGATAGAAAAAACCATCACAGGTGGCACAGGCAGAGACGCCGCGCCCCATATATGCTTCTTCACTTGCAAGGCCTAAATATTGTGCGGAGGCGCCAGTAGCAATAATCAGTGAGTCACAAGTGTAGTTACTTGAGCCGAATAACTTGAATGGTTTGCTTGCTAAGTCTACGGATTCAATGTGATCAAAAATTGTTTTAGTATCGAAACGCTCCGCGTGCTTTTGCATGCGAATCATTAGATCTGGACCCTGCACACCCTCTGCATCACCGGGCCAATTATCTACATCTGTCGTTGTGGTCAGCTGTCCGCCCTGCTGAATACCAGTGATCACCACAGGATTTAAATTAGCTCGAGCAGCATAAACAGCCGCAGTCCATCCCGCAGGACCGGACCCAAGAATGATAAGAGGGTAGTGTTGTGATTCAGGCATAAGGCTCTCAATAGTGGCTATTAAATGTTATATCTGAGCTCAATCGCTCGTCAAAGATTCCCATCATAGAGAAACAACTGTCTAAGGCCAAATGCCTTTTTAGATTTTTTTGATTATCACCATTAAAGTGTCACCATTTGTGTTGTTTACCTCAGAATCAGATACAATTACAAGGTTTCGAACTATGGGATCATGCGTCTTGAGTACCGACAAGAAAAAAACTACCCGAAAGGCACAGGCAATGCTAGAGAACTCTCGAGGAAGAGTATTAGTAGCTGAAGGGGCTCTGATTGGATGGCTAGCGATGTGCATCATCTTATTTCTAGCACTGCTTAGTTATTCCTCAGAGGATCCGGGTTGGTCCCATACCGGAAGTCGTGATGAAGTTACTAACCTAATCGGGCCTGCCGGGGCTTGGCTTTCAGACGTATTCTTCGCACTCTTTGGGATGATGGCCTATTTGCTGCCGGTATTACTAGCGGTTCGTTCTCTTCAAATATTGCGTACCTATTTTATAAAAGAACCCGATCAATTTGACCCTATTACCTGGGTTTTACGTGTCGTTGGATTTCTCCTAATAATGATCAGCGCAACATCGCTTGCTACGATTCAGTATCATGATATTCCTAATGTATTCCCTGAAGGAATGGGTGGTATTCTTGGTAAATATACTGGAGATGCGGTCGTCTCTATTTTCAGCCATACAGGTAGTACACTTTTACTGTTAGCGCTGTTTCTATTTGGTCTTACTGTTTTTGCCGATATATCTTGGATAAGTCTTATAGATCGCTTAGGGGCGATAACAATGACGGTAATTAAGCATATGAGCCATTGGTATAGTCTGCGCAAATTACGCAAGCAAGAAGAGAGAAAATCAAAAGCTGCCTTGTCTGAGCGCATTATGAAGGTCGAAACTGCAACAAAAAAGCAGCAAGCCAGGGTGCCACCGGCGATACAGCCAACGATTCAAACTGTTCCTCAGAGCCCAAGGGTTTTTCGTGAGAAGCAGCAAAAGCTTTTTGATGATAGTCAAGTCATTGGATCACTACCGCCTATCAATCTTTTGGATGCACCCGATAAAACAGCCTCGGTAGGATATTCGCCCGAATCCCTTGAACATCTTTCTCGCCTACTTGAACTTAAGTTACAAGATTTTGGCATCTCCGCTGAGGTTGTAGAGGTATTGCCAGGCCCAGTTGTAACAAGGTTTGAAATACAGCCAGCACCTGGCATAAAAGTTAGTCGGATAAGTGGTTTAGCGAAAGATTTAGCTCGCTCTATGGCGGTTATTAGTGTTCGAGTAGTAGAAGTTATCCCAGGCAAGTCGGTTGTAGGAATTGAAATCCCCAACGAAAAACGTGAAATGGTGCGACTAAGTGAAGTCCTCTCCTCAGAGGCTTATGATCGATCCAGTTCACCGCTGACATTGGCTCTGGGAAATGATATTGCAGGTGTACCAACGGTTGCGGATCTAGCTCGAATGCCGCACCTTTTAGTTGCTGGTACAACGGGGTCAGGCAAGTCCGTTGGCATTAATGCAATGTTACTGAGCCTGCTTTTTAAAGCATCTCCTGACGAAGTAAAGCTCATATTAATTGATCCAAAAATGCTTGAACTTTCAATTTACGATGATATACCCCATCTATTAACGCCGGTAATAACGGATATGAAAGATGCAGCCAGCGGCTTGCGATGGTGCGTTGGAGAAATGGAACGTCGCTATAAGCTCATGGCTGCCCTTGGGGTGAGAAATATCGCAGGGTATAATCGTAAAATAGAAGATGCGGCTAAGTCTGGAAATCCAATTATTGATCCACTTTGGGTATTCGACCCTACGACTATGGGCTGGGATCCAAACGAGGAACCCCCAGAAGCACCCCAGTTACAAAATTTACCCTATATAGTGGTTGTGATTGATGAATTTGCCGATATGATGATGATTGTGGGTAAAAAAGTTGAACAACTTATTGCTCGTATAGCACAAAAGGCAAGGGCTGCCGGAATTCACCTAATTTTGGCAACTCAACGACCTTCAGTTGATGTTATTACCGGACTGATTAAGGCCAATGTTCCGACCCGTATCGCATTCCAGGTATCCTCTAAAATAGATTCGCGGACCATTCTCGATCAGGGTGGAGCTGAGCAGTTGTTAGGGCACGGCGATATGCTCTATTTACCCCCAGGTACCAGTGTGCCAGAACGTATCCATGGTGCCTTTGTTGACGATCATGAGGTTCATAAGGTCGTTGCTGATTGGAAGCGCAGGGGTAGCCCAAACTATCTCACTGAAGTCACTGATGAAGTATCTGTATCAGGAATCACTGTACCAGGCTTTGACCAAAGTGATGATGGCTCAGACGGTCCCGAATCCGATCCTCTTTACGATGAAGCAGTAGCATTTGTATTAGAAACTAGGAAAGCCAGCATTTCATCTGTGCAGCGCAAGTTACGAGTAGGTTACAACCGAGCTGCTCGATTGATTGAGCAGATGGAAGCAAGTGGTGTAGTAAGCGCTATGAGTTCTAATGGAAGCCGAGAGATACTTACCCCAGACCATAATAGATAAAGTGATAGAGTATAATAAAAATGAAACTTCGACATTTAATTGGTCTTTCTCTATTTACAACGTCTCTATTGGCCTCAACTAATGAAGCCAGCGATGATTTGTTAGTTCAACTCGATATAATAAAAACTTTATCTGGCGAATTTACGCAAACCTTGCAAGATGATTTAGGCGATGTAATTGATACATCTCAGGGAGACTTCACCTTAGAAAAACCGGCTAGAATACGCTGGAATATAGAGATGCCCCTTAAACAACTTATCGTGTCTAACGCTACATCATTATGGATCTATGACCCTGACTTAGAGCAAGTGATTATTGACACTGTTGAGCCCAGCTCTCAAATTACACCCATTGCATTGTTTAACGGTAATAATGATGATCTCCGAAAACATTATCAAGTATCTCGTGTAAGTAACGGAATGGCAGAACATACATTTCTGCTATTGCCAAATGACGACACTAGCTTATTTCGCCGAATCGAGATCAGCTTTAATAAGCTAGGCCCTGTCATGCTTGCTATAACTGATAGCCTGGATCAGATAACACGAATAGACTTTCACAATATCGCTATAAACGAATCTGTCGATCCGATTTTGTTTGAATTTGCTATACCCGCCAACACTGACATTATTAACAATGTCCAGTGACCTTTTTTCTCAACATGCCAGGCGCCCCTTGGCAGCTCGGATGCGCCCCCACAATCTTGCTAATTTTTGTGGTCAAGAGCATCTAACAGGAGAAAATCAACCTCTGCGTGAAGTGATAGAGAGCGGTCTGCTGCACTCTATGATTTTTTGGGGGCCTCCTGGTGTTGGGAAGACTACCTTGGCACGAATTCTGGCTAATAGCATGAATGCTCATTTTGAGAATATTTCAGCAGTTTTATCGGGGGTCAAAGAGATACGTTCCGCTATCGCTATAGCACAGGAGCAGCGTGATATTAGAGGGCGAAAAACCATTTTATTTGTCGATGAGGTGCATCGATTTAATAAATCTCAACAGGATGCGTTTTTACCTTTTGTTGAAGATGGTACTCTGATATTTGTCGGTGCAACTACTGAAAACCCATCATTTGAGGTTAACAATGCTCTACTTTCTAGGTGCCGAGTCTATGTTCTCACGCCTCTTACTGAGAATGATATTACTCAGGTGATCGATCAGGCTATTGTCGATAAAACCAATGGGTTGGGCCATAAAAATATAAAACTGGATAATGGCACTAAAATGGTTTTGGCCTCTGCAGCTGATGGTGATGCAAGGCGAGCATTAAATCTTTTAGAAATAGCGTCTGATTTGGCCACTTTAAATGATGGTCAGGCGGTGATTAGCAGGTCTATTCTTGAATCTATGCTGCAAAATGACAACAGGCGCTTTGATAAAGGTAGCGATTATTTTTATGATCAAATCTCTGCTTTACATAAGTCTATTCGCGGATCTTCCGCTGATGCAGGTTTGTATTGGTTATGCAGAATGCTAGACGGAGGTTGTGATCCTATTTATCTGGCACGGCGGCTAGTACGCATTGCTAATGAAGATATAGGCAATGCGGATCCGCGCGCCCTTGAGCTTGCGTTAAATGCGTGGTGTGTGCAAGAGCGCCTTGGTAGTCCAGAAGGAGAGCTAGCCTTGGCCCAAGCGGTCATATACATGGCTGCGGCGGCTAAAAGTAATGCAGTTTACAAGGCCTATAATGCGGCGATGGCAGATGTAAAATCTCAACCAAGCTATGTCGTTCCAAATCATTTGCGAAATGCACCAACCGACCTTATGAAAAAGCTCGATCATGGTAAGGATTATCGTTATGCTCACAATGAGGTGAATGGCTATGCTGCCGGTGAAACGTACTTGCCAGACGAGTTAGCTGGCACACAATATTATTTCCCTACCGACAGAGGCCTAGAAAAGAAGATCGGTGAAAAACTTGAATATTTACGAAGCCTAAAAGATACTCGTGGCTCCGTTTATAAGGAGGACTAATCCAAGTGCATTGGTTAGCTGTCGCCGTAGGTGGTGCCCTAGGCTCTGTTGCGCGCTACGCATTTAGTGTTTGGTTTTTTGATATTACCAGCCAAAAATTCCCCTATGCTACTCTGTGCGTGAATGTTATCGGTAGTTTTGTTATGGGTGTTTTATATGTCATCATTGTAGAGCGTTTAGCCATGCCTCCAGAAATGCGCAGCCTATTAATGGTTGGTTTTCTTGGTGCGTTTACAACTTTTTCAACATTCTCGCTAGATACTCTACGTTTGTGGCAAAATGGCGATACTTTAATGTCACTGATTTACATAATAGCCACCATCACTCTGTGCCTTGTGGCCATCAGTGGTGGCATTTGGCTGACTCGATTAATCTAAGGAACCTACCATGATAGACCCCAAGTTATTGCGCGCTGACTTGCCCAGTATCGCTGAACGCTTGAAACTAAAACGCTACGATCTAGATTGCAATTATTTTTCAGCCCTAGATGCACAACGTAAGGCTCGGCAAATTGATGCTGAAGCACTACAACAAGAGCGCAATAGCTACGCAAAGTCTATGGGAAAATTAATTGGCCAAGCTAAAGCAAATGGCGATGATGTCGAGCCATTAAAGCAGCGAGGAGAACAACTAAAACACGATTCTTCTACAGCTGATGCGAAACTTGCTGAGGTGCAAACTGAAATTGATAGATTGTTACAAGGCATACCCAATTTACCTCATGCATCAGTTCCAGCTGGCAATGATGAAAACGATAATATCGAGATCCGTCAATGGGGATCACCAGTAGAGTTAAGTTTTGAGGCTAAAGATCATGTTGATCTAGGCGCAGAACTTAATGGTCTAGACTTTGATACAGCGGCAAAAATTACCGGATCTCGTTTTTCATACATGCGTGGTGGTCTTGCCAGCTTACAGCGCGCGTTGACGCAATTTATGTTAAACACTCATGTTCAGGATCATGGTTATGAGGAAGTTTATGTGCCCTATATTGTTAACCGAGAATCTTTATTTGGTACCGGACAATTACCTAAGTTTGAAGAAGATTTATTTAAACTCGAGGATGAACGAGGCTTTTATCTAATTCCAACCGCAGAAGTTCCTGTGACTAATATTTATCGTAATGAGATTGTCGATAACCTACCGATTAAATTTGTAGCTCATACGCCCTGTTTTCGCAGTGAGGCGGGCTCCTACGGGAGAGATACTAGAGGAATGATTCGCCAGCATCAGTTTGAAAAAGTTGAAATGGTGCAGTTTGTTCATCCTAATGACTCATGGGAGGTTCTAGAGGAGCTCGTTGGCCATGCCGAGGCTATTTTGCAAAAGCTCAAGCTTCCTTACCGGACGGTGTCACTCTGTGGTGGCGACCTTGGTTTTTCAGCTGCTAAAACCTATGATATTGAAGTTTGGCTACCTTCACAGAAGAAATATCGTGAAATTTCCTCGTGCAGCAATTTTACTGATTTTCAAGCTAGACGAATGAAAGCTCGCTTTCGCAATGCTCAAGGTAAGCCTGAATTTTTACACACCCTCAACGGCTCAGGTTTGGCTGTAGGGCGCACACTACTGGCGGTTATGGAAAACTATCAGCAAGAGGATGGCTCAATTGAAATTCCAAATGTATTACGGCCCTTGATGAATGGAGCAACTCACATTAAAGCATAGCCCTCTGGGTGAAAAAGGTTTGAAATATCTATGTCGACAGAATTTGATTACGATTTATTCGTTATTGGGGCAGGCTCAGGGGGAGTTAGAGCCGCACGAATCGCAGCATCCAAAGGTAAGCGTGTGGCAATCGCTGAAGATCGCTATCTTGGTGGCACCTGTGTAAACGTCGGTTGTGTGCCAAAGAAACTCTTTGTCTACGCTTCTCAGTTTCCAGAAATGGTACATGCCAGTCAAGGCTTCGGCTGGAATCCATCCGGCGAGGCAGTGCTAGATTGGCCTAGATTAAGAGACAGAAAAACCGATGAAATTCATAGGCTTAATGGGATATATCAACGTTTAATCGATAATAGCGGCGCAATACTTTACGATGGTCGCGCAACCGTTTTGGGGCCTAATCAAGTCTCTGTAAATGGCCAAATACATACTGCCGAAACTATTCTGGTGGCTACAGGTGGATGGCCATTCATTCCAGATTTTCCTGGTAGCGAGCATGTGGTGAGCTCCAACGAAATGTTCTTTCTCGATCAACTACCAAAAACCGCGGTAGTGGTCGGCGGTGGCTATATAGCGGTGGAGTTTGCTGGAATATTAAATGGCCTGGGCGTACAAACACACTTAGTTTACCGAGGTACTCGGTTACTTAAATCATTTGACGCAGAAATGAGCAATAAGGTCACACAAGGAATGATTCAAAAGGGTGTAAATATTCATTTGAATACAAAGGTTACCAACATTCAGAAGACGGGGGACGGGCTAGAAATTAATTTTTCCGACCATACAGCAATGTCTGCAGATCTAGTTTTATATGCCACCGGACGAGTCGCAGCGACTAAAAATTTAGGCCTAGAAAATACCAAAATAGTAGTAAGATCAGACGGGTCGATACCTATAGACAATAATTTTTGTACTCAAGAGCCAACTATCTACGCATTAGGCGATGTTATTGATCGTGTGCAACTAACGCCAGTGGCGATTCAAGAGGCCATGGTACTTGTTGACCATCTCTATGGTGATAAGCGTGCTTTTATCGACTATGAGAACATTCCTACTGCGGTATTTTGCCAACCAGAATTAGCCACTGTTGGCCTTAGTGAAGAAGCCGCTCTGAAAACTTACGGTGACATATCAGTGTACACGTCTGACTTTAAGCCCATGCTGCAAACCTTAGGTGGCGGAGATGACCGGATCAGCATGAAGCTCATTGTAGATAAAGCCTCAGACAAAGTGATTGGCTGTCATATGGTGGGCGATCATGCCGCAGAAATAATCCAAGGTATAGGAATCGCAATAAAAGCCGGTGCCACCAAAGCGGACTTTGATGCTACTATTGGCATTCATCCATCGGCGGCAGAGGAGTTTGTTACCATGCGCGAAGCAACTCGCTAAAACTGCCCCTTAGCTCGCTCTAATAGACACAGGCTTAAAAACTTTAAATCAGCTAAACTACGTCCAGCATCAGCGCTATCCTGATGCACTATTACTAATAGCAGAGCGTGACTAATCTCTAACCATTCGCGGCCAAGTCTCTCTAATTCAGATGTGCGGTTAGAGATTTCCAGTCGCTTAAACATGCGTGCCATGGCGCTAATAATGGTTGCATCATGCTGACTATCCAACGCTTTAAGTTCTGGGACGCCATACATGGCTTGTACTAAAGGTAATAGACCTTCCTGCTGCTGATAGGTTAATAACATTCTATTGGTACTAGTTTCAACAAACTGCTTAAGGCCAAATGTTTCAATAGGGTAGTTCTCGAGCTCGCGCAATCCATTATCCATTTCATCTAGCCAGCGCTCTGCCAAAGCATGCATAATTGCATATTTGTTAGGGAAGTAATGATATAAGGTTCCCACCGAGACGCCGACAGTTTTGGCAACTAAAATAGTCGTTAAATCGTCCTGGCCAACCTCCTCAAGTAAGTGTGCAGTAACCTTCAAAATGTTCTCACGTCTTTCTAAAGCACGCTTTTGCACAGGCGTTGATCTGGGTGTAAGTTTTCGTTTAGTCTGCATCTATGAACCTTAAAATCGATCACGAAGTGAATAGTAGAGCATTGCACTTACCATTCCTGGCCAGCGTAGTAATGTGCCACCAGGAAATTTTGTGGAACCTAGATTTGACATCACATCAAATCTCTCTAGTTTTCCACTGATTGCTTCGGCAATAAGCTTACCCCCAAAAGTTGCAGTCGGAATCCCGTGTCCTGAATAGCCGTGCATATGCCATATATTGTCTTGAACACGCCCGAAGTGCGGCAAACGATTCATGGTAATAGCAAGAGTTCCACCCCAGCCATAATCAATTTTCGTATCAACTAACTGAGGGTATATTTGCAACATATATTTTCTGACAAAACTTTTAATATCAGCTGGAAACGCCCGCCGGTAGTTTTCGCCACCGCCGAAGATTAATCGATTATCGGCAGACAACTTCCAGTAATTAATGACGAACCTAGTATCCGCCATTGATGTGTCTTGCGGAATGATGGAATGCGCCATATCACTATCTAGAGGCTCTGTAGCTAAAACAAAATTATTGATTGGCATAATATAACCATTAATACGTGGCTCAAGCTTTTCAATATAACCATTGCAAGCAAGTACTATTTCATTGGCGCTTACCTGCCCATTGACGGTGTTTATCACCAGTGGGGTGCCGCCATAAGAGGTTACCCGAGAGTTTTCATAGATTCGAACCCCTGCTTTTAATGCAGCATCTGCAAGTCCTAAGGCAAAGTTTAACGGGTGCAGATGGCAGGATACCTTGTCCCACAGCGCACCATAAAAATTATCACTGGTCACTACCTCATCAAGTCGGTGCCTTGGGATAAACTCCATATCTTTAAAGTTGTAGCGATCCTGTAAAAAATTCATCTCCCCATGCAATTCCTCACATAGATTAGGCTTATGGGCTAAATGGACACTGCCAGTTTTCAAATCGCAGGCAATATTGTGGTCTTCTATGAGGGATTTTACCGTGGCGACAGCCTCTAAGCCCATTTCCCACAATAGAGTTGCCGTATCATGGCCAAACGTGTGTTCTAAATATTCCTGATCAGCTCGCTGGCCAATACCAACATGACCTCCGTTGCGACCAGAAGCCCCAAAAGCAATGGTTTCAGCTTCTAAAACTATAACAGAGTAGCCTTTTAGTGCTAGGTGAAGGGCAGAAGATAATCCGGTATACCCCGCACCTATGATGCATATATCGGCAACTTCCTTCGATTGCAGCATAGAACCTGAAGGTCGGACGTTTGCCGTAGAGGCATAATATGAATCCATAATTACAACTAGCCTGTGGATCGTTTAAATTGACATTATGAGTATTTTGAATAATAATTCAACTTTAATTGAATAATAATTCAATTTACATAAAATATAAAGGTGCGCAATGGCTGATCACAATGACATCGAAAACTGGCTAAAAGAACATAAAATTACTGAAGTAGAATGTTTAGTACCCGATATGACGGGTAATGCGCGCGGGAAGTTCATCCCAGCAAAAAAGTTTTTAAAAGAGGATAGCCGACTTCCCGAAGGGATTTTGGCTCAGACTGTCACCGGAGAATATTCGGATGATTTTTGGGAGTTACTTGACACCATTGACGGCGACATGCTGTTAGAACCCGATCCAAATACCAAACGTTTAGTGCCCTGGGCTAATGAAACGACTGGCCAAATAATTCATGACTGCTTTACAAAAGGTGGCGAGCCTCATCCCTTCTCTAGCAGAAATGTACTCAAGCGAGTGTTAGCACTCTATGAAAACGAAGGCTTAACTCCAATCATCGCCCCAGAAATGGAATTTTATTTGGTCGAAAGAAATCCAAATCCTGGCTTGCCTTTAAAACCGCCGATTGGACGATCGGGAAGACCAGAGACTGCGCGTCAGTCATACAGCATTGATGCAGCCAATGAGTTCGAGAGCTTCGTTGAAGGTATGTACAGTTACTGCGATGCAATGAATTTAGATATAGATACACTAATCCATGAATCTGGCGCCGCCCAGCTAGAAGTAAATTTTATTCACGGCGAGCCACTGAGTTTAGCAGATCAAGTTTTTACCTTTAAACGGACCGTCAGAGAGGCCGCATTAAAAGAGGATATATACGCTACATTTATGGCCAAGCCTATGGCCTCTGAGCCCGGTTCAGCAACGCACATACATCAAAGCATACTCAATAAAGAAACGGGAAAGAATATTTTTAGTGATGAAAAAGGGCAGTACAGTCAGACATTTAGGTATTACTTGGGAGGCTTACAGAAATACACGCCCCTAGTAATGAGTCTATATGCACCTAATGTAAACTCTTATCGTCGCTTCACCCGTGAGGTTTCTGCACCGATCAATTTGCATTGGGGTTTTGATAACCGTACTACCGGGCTTCGTATCCCTGATGCCTCACCAAAAAATTATCGAATAGAAAATCGATTTCCCGGAGCTGATGTAAATCCATATCTTGCGATCGCCGCAACCTTAGCCTGCGGGTATCTTGGCATGAAAAATAAGATTGAACCATCAGAAGCATATGAGGGTAATGCCTATGATGAGGACATTGATGTACCAAGAACCCTAGAGGAAGCGTTGCGCGGGTTACACGAAGATCAAGATATAGTCGACATTTTTGGAGAAAAATTTATCCAGCTGTATACATCGATAAAACTGGTAGAATTTGAAGAGTTTAATCAGGTAATATCGTCGTGGGAGCGGGAGCATCTTCTGTTAAATGTTTAAAAGTGCAAGGTAAGTAGATATTAATTTAGCTACCGTAAGCAAGGTTATAGAGTCTTTATTATGAATTTAAAACTTATCAGTGGCGCCTTGGGTGCCGAGGTCAGCGGAATTGATCTAACCCAAGATGTACCATCGTCGACCTATGAACAAATTCGTAAATTACTAGTTGAACATGAAGTCCTATTTTTTCGTGATCAAGATATCACTGCAGCACAACAATATGCATTGGCGGCCTCTTTTGGCCCTTTGCAGACTCATCCGGCCTACGACACAGTGGAGGGGTTTCCAGAAATTACCATTTTAGAGAGCACCGCGGACAAACCGAGTAAGATTGAGTGCTGGCACAGTGACATGACTTTTCGCGAACACCCACCCATAGGTACCGTGTTGCGTTCAAAGGTTATTCCAGAGAAGGGCGGTGACACTCTTTGGTCCAGCATGACCAGCGCCTATGACGCTCTGTCCAAGCCAATGAAGACTTTTTTATCTGAACTGCATGCAGTGCATGATTTTTGCCATGGATTTCGCGAGAGCTTGGCAGAACAGGGCGGTAGGGAGCGCCTTGCGCAAGCCGTGACCGATAACCCTCCGGTAACACACCCGGTGATATGCACGCATCCTGAGAGTGGCAAAAAAGTGATTTTTGTCAATGCGCTGTTTACCACACACATCGTCGGTTTAAGTCCTGCGGAAAGCGCCAGCATACTCAGCTTTCTCTATGAGCATATTAAAACACCTGAATTCACCTGCCGTTTCGCCTGGGAAGAAAACTGTATTGCCATCTGGGACAACAGAAGTACCCAACACAAACCAATCAATGACTACTTTCCTGCACAGAGACAGCTAGAGCGCGTTGTTATTGATGGAGATAAGCCATTTTAGGCTGTTATAAAGTCAATCATCCACTGTGCTACAGCAATTTCATCAATACTCAACTCTAATGAGCGAATCGCCTCGTTATAACGGTCCTGCGGGTAAACGGCCTGACGAAACTCATAAAGCGATTGCGCATAGCTTTTATTGAATTCCGGGTGTCCTTGAAAGGTCAATATATGGTTGCCTAAAGTAGTCATGGCGATGGGGCAGTCTGGCGTCGATGCTACAATAAGGCTACCTGGCGCTGCCTTGATTACCTGATCTTGGTGGCTGTAGAGCAAATTGAATGCGGCAATGCCATTATAGTCGTTGGTATTATTCTGATTCAGATTTGCAGTTTTAACGCCTATCTGCCAGCCCTGTGGTGCCTTAGCCGCCAGACCACCAAGTGCTTGAGCTATTAATTGATGTCCAAAGCATATACCAACCACAATTTTTTTTGCCTTGTGTAGAGTTTGGATGAAGCGTTCTAGCTCCGCTATCCACGCTAAATCCTCATATACTCCCGTTTTACTTCCGGTAATAATATAAGCATGCTGCTCACTGAGCGTTTTAGGTAAGTGACCTTCATTACTGTAATAAGTAGTAAAAATCAGCTCGACCTGTTGCTCTAGAGGCCTACTGAAATTAGCTTTTTGCAGTAAATCTTCGAACATCTCAGGATACTCTCCAAAAGTATCAACTAATTCAGTATTAACATCATCAACTCTCAATATGCCGACACGAAATGGCATAGCTAATTACCCCTCTGAATTATATTTAGACAAGTAGACCCGTAAATCTTCTTTGATTTCAGGCCCATAAAGATACAGACCAATAATGTTTGGCACAGCAATTAAAAAGACCATTGCATCTGAGAAATCTAGAACTGCTGATAGCTGTATCATGCAGCCCAGACAAATCACTGCGCAGAACATAGCCTTGAAAATAAGCTGGGTCATCGCACCTTCACCAAACAGATAAGTCCAACCTTTAAGCCCGTAATATGCCCAAGCAATACTCGTTGAAAACGCAAACAGCAGGGCAGCTATACCCAGCGCATAAGGTGACCAACTTAAGTGGTAAGCAAAGACCGCCGAGGTAAGCTCAATACCAACTAAACCAGAGTCCATAAGCCCATAAGGGTAGGCTGTAGTGACAATTACTAACGATGTCAGGGTACATATAAGCACAGTATCGATAAAGGGCTCAAGAAGCGAAACTAAACCCTCAGTGACAGGCTCGTCAGTTTTGACTGCCGAGTGGGCTATAGATGCTGAGCCTATACCAGCCTCATTAGAAAATACTGCACGCTGAAACCCGACTATCATTGCCCCTACAGCCCCGCCGGTAACACTGTGCGCCTCAAAGGCACTGGAAACAATCAGTATAATCGCGTCGGGCACATGCTGGGCACTTAATCCTATAATAAGTAGGGCGCCTAGCACATACAATACCGCCATGAATGGCACTATACGTGATGCTACTCGAGCAATAGAGCGAATCCCACCAATGATAACCGCACCAATTGCAAAAGCTAAAACTAATCCAAAAAGCCAGCCTTTATCAAAAAATATACTGTTCTGGCCCCCGGTAATATTTACTATCTGGACATATGCTTGGTTGGACTGGAACATGTTACCAATACCAAAGCAACCAATAACTAGGGCCAGGGCATAAAAACTACCCAAGAATTTACCAGCTCTAGGAGAGCCTCGATCTACAAGATAGCGCTCTAGATAATACATAGGGCCTCCTGACACCGAGCCATCATCATTGTATCGGCGATACTTCACACCCAAAGTGCATTCTACAAACTTGGTAGACATTCCCAAGAATCCTGCCATAAACAACCAAAAAGCAGCGCCGGGACCACCAATCCCAATAGCGACCGCCACACCGCCAATGTTGCCAACGCCCACAGTCCCCGATATTGCAGTAGCCAATGCTTGAAAATGAGTAATCTCGCCGGGCGCAGCCGCCGTCGAGTGCTCGCCACGAACCAGGTTTAAGGCATGCTTGAAGCCTCGAATATTTATAAAACCTAAATAGCCCGTAAAAAAAACCGCCGCTGAGACTAGCCAGAGGACAATTAACGGAAAACCCTGGTCAAAAATACTTATCTGATAGAAGACGATATCTGACAAGTTTTGAGCTAGAGGTCTTATCAGAGCGTCAATATTCTGATCCAATGACATATAAATTAACTCCTAATAGATTGATCCTAATTTTAACACGTACAAACGGACTCTGTGCCGTCTTGAATCATCATGTATGATCCCCACTAATAAGTATGTTATTCAACAAAGATCTAAGATGTATTCAAAGAGCCTCTGTATAAGGACTACGCATGGGCTGTTTAGCTAGCCGTATTTGACTAGCATCAGGGACACCATAGCCGAGTAATAGAACGTGTTATTCACAGATTATGTAATAGATTAAAAATCTCTATAAGTTATTGATTATAGATAAATTATACATCTCTTTTTACACCTGATTTTGCCCTCTCTTTCATATCTGACTGAATATACACCTGGTCAGTAGTACCCATACTAGCATGACCGAGATCATCGGCCATATGCTTAAGTGGCCTGGTGGCTATGTCTTGCGATGCACCTGTATGCCGCAGCCAATGTGTACTCGCTTCCCGAAGCACCTTAGCATCCTTTAAAAAGCCTTCATCACACATTTGCTGGTAAGCCTGATCAAAGGATTGCTGGACAATTCTACGTAACTGTCGTGACGTCATACCACCTGTACCACGCTGTTTTGAAACCAAACTCGAGTTTGCTCCAAAGTTTGGGTTAAGGCTAACCCTGTATCGTTGGTAACGTTCAATATAAGAAAAAAGGGCACTTGGCACTGAAATATCTCGAATTTTATTACCTTTACCGAGCACTTTAAGCCAATGATTGCCATCACTGTCTTGCCAAAAATGCTTCCATACTGGCTGCCAGTTCGGCCTATCAGATAGCTCTGAAACCCTTAAATAAAGGGTTTTTAGCATCGCTATAACAAAAAGAGTCCGTTCATACTCAGGAGACTGATCGGCGTTGCGTTTAGCACAGTCAAGAACAGTGTCCCATTGCAAGTCTGATAGTCGTTTTATAGCTTTTTGAGTAGCGCCCTTAATTAAATAAACCGATTGTTTGCGTATCGCAGGAATTGGGTTGCCAAAGGCATAACTTTCATCCGTCAAGTAATCATAGAAGCAAGAAACTGCGGAATAGCATATTTTCATCGCCTCATGGCTTAATAAATGTCCAGTTGTATCAATTTTTACCGACAAACCTGCAGCCATTGCCTCGGCGCGATCTTCCTTGGCAATTTTGGCGACGAACGGACGCCAGTTGGAGTTTTTATGCATTTGCCCGTCTATTAACTTAAATCTATCTGTAACAGCGCTAGCCACCCAAGCTCTATGCGGTGAGTGAACAAAATCAAAATAAGCCTCAAGATCTGGTCTTTTTAGTTGAATGACACTTTTGCCGGCGATGGTCCATGCCCAAAGTAATAAACGCTCAACTTCGTTTCGGTAACCTCTATATGTTGCTTCTGACTTTCGACTGTAACTCTTTAAAAAAGCTTGGGTATGCAGCACATCATCATCCACATCAGGAATATTAGCCCGTAATTGCTCTATAAATATCGCGCAGTCAGGGTAATCATCAAACATTTTCATGCCTGCTGGCAATCGCACAAATCGCTTGTGTGCATCAAACAGAGGAGTGGCCGAGAAAATAATAGCCATAGAGCGTTGACCCCATAGAGTTAGACATATTTTTATGTTGTAGCATAACTATAACAACCCTACCTCACTATGTCCACTAATTAAGATTATCGGACTTAGTGAGGTACAACCTCGGCGTTATTAGTGGTGGACGCCCCGCTAAACCATGCAATATTCGCCCACTAAACCATGCAATTACCTGCTAAACCATGCAATTGGGCGTCCGATGCTTAAGGTCACCCTCGGCTGATTGAACAAGAATTCATGTATTATCAACGAACTGAGTCAAATAATGTCGTGTGGCTTAGATACAACTGCCTTCAATAAACTCGGGGTTATCCCCGCACCCGCACTTTTATACTCAAGTGTCTGGTATGAGCGCTTTTAATCGGTGATGAACGATGAAGCGATTTAGTTGCCCCATTGATTTAGACCAGCTTTGCTAAGCAGATTATATGCAGCAACACCGGGTGTGTTTTGTGTTGATCGAATGAAACGACAGCGGCTGAAAACCGTTTTATGTGTGTTTTTTTATTAGGGATTTTTTGACTGAATAAATCGCTGTACTTCAGTATTTAGTTTATCAAAAAAATTCGTTAGAACATCTACAAACTCACGAATGAAGTCAGGCCTAACTGATATTACTCCTCCTGGTGCACCAGACAAATTTTCAGCTTTAGTCACAAATATACAAGCTTTGTGCTTATCATCATCAGGCAAGCGTCCATAATTGTGGACTATTTGATTTCGGACTTGATTGACACCTCTGACATAGAAGACTTCTTTATTCATTGGTTCCAAGTCGAATTCAGCAACCAGCTTCAGGTATGATATTGCCCTCTCGATACCTCGCCCATTTAAATCCTTCCTCTTAATTTTGAGTTCAATACACTCTTCCAATATTGAACATAGTTCGTTTAACCGGGTCTCAAGGAAGCTAAATATTGTAATTATCAGGGATTTCCTGTGAATATCTGGGTATTTATATTGGTTTTGATGCAAGTCCCAAGAGAAGCTATCGACTATGTCTTCATGCCGTGTCTTGGGATGATTTTTTAATACGCCGGTTATATGATCTTGAAGATCAGTATCTTTATTTTTCCAGCTATCTTCAGTTTTATCGTGAAACGAACCAAATACCTGTAGCTCGTCCGTTATAGATGTACAATGAGTGCACAAACCAATACCAAAATAATCTATTTCCAAACCTACCTCCATGTGCCTATGAGTTTCATTGCCCGAAGCCTTGTAAACGAGCTGGGGTTGCAAAGTAACGATTGACCAGTTTAGTCCAACTAGTGGTGACGGGATGCAGTTGTATTTGCTTAACTACAACCAAACTAACCCTTTAAAAGGAATAGACGTTAAGCTGTTTAACCGACTTTGTAAATTACCCGCATGAACTTCTAACTTGTGTCCGTCTGGATCTAAAATATAAATAGATTGGCCTTCACTATTGTTTTGTTTCCATACTGCAATATTCCGTCTCTTTACCCTAAGACTAAACTCTCCGAAATCAGCATCCGGTATATCAAAAGCTATATGTGTGTAATCCGATTTATGATCGGGTTGATCTAACGACAAACAGAGCCAAAGGTCGCCCAGGGTTAAATATGCACCTGAGTCCCATTTTACATGCCCAGTAAAACCAATAGCCTCGACGTAAAAGTTGAGCGACTGCTCAATGTTACTCACAGCTAACGTAATGTGATTCAGTCCTGTTAGCACCTAGCCTCCGTGCAAATATAACGACTCAGACATCGGCCTAGCTTTGTTGCGCCCAAGTGCTTAGCTTATTATGCATTTACCCCAACTACGCTCTGAACTTCTTTCCCTAGATCCAAGATTTTCTTTGAATTAATAGCACCGTTTATATTATTGGGTATCTGAATGATTGGCAATGGTGCATTTGCATGTGTTGCAGCGATTCCTCTAAGTATTACTGGTTATATACACTACGTTACATGTAACTCAGCCTAAGAGACTGATTTCAATAGGAGTGTACTGAGTTACACTTTTTGATGGTTTTGCGCTTTTTTTTGAGTGTTTTTTACTGACAATCTAGGGTCTTGATAGATCCATTATCATGTATTTAGTCTTTTCCGAGATATTCGCACACCTTTGTGCCAAAAGTACCTTCATTTCACATAGATTTTTGGGAACGCAGCCATTTAAACCCCTCGGATTTTTATCATTGCGCGGACCTAGGTGACCAAACCACAACACTAAATAAATGCCGTGCCCATCAGATTTATATTGTTTTGTGTAATCTTGTAATTGTGTTTCAGCAGCAGTCCATACTTCACGATGCCACTGACCTTTAATCTCTATCGATAAATTCATCAACTCATAAACCAGATATCATCATAGCTCCTGGCTTTGCGGCGAAATGCGCAGCACGTAGTCCGCAACAGCAATTTGTTACGTGTGCTATGCATGGCTGCAAAGAGCGATTATCGCAGCGACAATATACAAGGCCATAAATATATGGTTCTACCTTACTTAAGGGCTTGTGCACCACGCTACCTCCGTTTTTTGCGTACTCTCATTCTTTTGTAGAGGGCGCCACAGCTGCCTCCGATATGGATTTAAGCGATGTTTGTATGTGGTCTCAAATTAAGACAGTGGTTACCGGATATCAACCCTAAATTTTTCACAAAAAAGCATACATATTTTTGGCCAAAAATCGATAAATTTGGTAACGTTTAAGCGACCTTATTTGCCAAGTAATTTTAGAAACTTGCTCCATACAGCCTTAAGATTTACTATCATCACCCCAAAATTAAGCTTAAATTCAAAAATATCTTCCTCGACATAAGCGGGTTCTCGGCTCAACAGTATATTTCTCACTTCTGTGATGGGCAAAAGCAGCTTATTTGCCTCTACTCTACTTCGCGTTTGCTGGGCATACATATGTTTGATGTGATTTTGGTACCCCAAACCTTCTGCACCAATAAGGCGGTTTAGCGCCACCTCAGCCTCATCTGATAAGTTCGTAGCAAGATCACTGATGATACGTTGAATAAATTGACTTGCATCCCACGGGTTTTGATTTCCACTCCAACTAGAAGGGTTGTCAGCATATGGCCATACGCTGCCAAAGTTAGTGATAAGGAAATAATTCTGTCCGGCACTGAGTTTTGGCCAACCGTCACATATCTTGCGCTCCGGGTGGGAGAATGTTCGTAACGTCCACAGGTGATTTTTGTCTTCCTTTGCGTAGACCTCTAGCGTATTTCTATTTTCATCAAAATCCAATAAAAAAGCGACGCCCATCCATATGTGGCGACGCTCCTCATCTTCCCAGCTTTTGTTAGTAACATACTTGCGTGTTAGTTTTACTACACTGTCCCTAGGGCCCAAGTTTTCTATTTTGTCTCTTGAGCCGTGACGAATTGCCGCAAAGAGGAGCTCTCGCAAAACATTGCTGGAAAGATCGGTATACTTCTTAATCCACTCTATGGCTAACGGAGCGGCGATGTCTGAAAATTCTTCATCTGTAGCAAGCCGGTACAGTCCTGAAATATTTTCTGTGCCACTATTTAGATAGGGTTCCATTGTGTCTCGGACGAAGGTTTCTTTACTGTCCTTAATTCTAAATACAATTTGCTCTAATCGCTCCTGAAGGCCAGAAGTAAAGTCATCACCATAACTCACACCCCAATGGCAGGAAGCCAATGCCGAACGTGCAGTGTTGATCGGCAAATCAATTAAATCGCCTCCAGATTCAAGCATAATTGCACAATGAGCCAGTAAGATTGGTTCAACAAAATATTTCTTTTGCTCGTTTGCGTGGGACTCAGTTATTTGCTTTGCGGTTGGAATATCGCCACGTGTAATTGCAGCAGCTATACCTTTTAGAGCTATGTCAGTCATACTATCACCAACGTGCTCATTAACTCTGTCTGTGGGGCTTGTAATATCTGGATAGATAAGCCCGAGATAGGCCTTAGCAACAGCTGCTAACATGTTTAATGGTTTGCCTGCAACCAATTCATTTTGTTGTTCTTGGAAACTCTGATGCCTGTTACGCTCTTTATCTTGTCTGTCTTGCTCCCACTGCCGCTCACGTTCTTGATCTTCTTTTTCATAACCCCTCTCTGGTGGTTTTTCTAGTTCAGCCAAATGAGAGGATAATATGTCGCTCTGCGATGCTTGAATAATAGCAACCTCTAAAAATTTTCCGGTGTAATTAGCACTTGATTTTCCCCATCTTACAAGGTGTTTCCATCGTTCGTCCCAGTCAGAATATGCGCTCTTGTGTTTTAGTAGATTGTTGAGGTGCAGAATTGAGTCATCCTCACGAAGCCACAAGCCAGAGCTGATATCCCGCAAATGAAATAACTTCAACCAAAAATCTTCTGCATTAATAGAAGATTTCAAAGCTTCCGCCTGAAGCGCCTGCCGATATTCAATATTCTGATCAAAATACTCCCCACTGAATTTGTCCCAATTTGACCTATAGGGACTATAACTTTTTGAATGTTGCATCCAAGCACATACTTTACTGACAAGAGGAGGCGTCCTACGTTCAAATCGCTCTTGCAAAAATGTGTATAACCAGTCATTTAATTCCCTCATTTCCTCAGCCTCCAAGGAAGCACCAGCTAACGTATCTAAGCTTTCTTCGAGCTGGGTAATAGACAATTGTTGGTGTAGTCCATACCCCAGACCAGTGAGTCTTGAATTATTAGCTGATGCGAAGGCAATGAAGAGTTGTGCAAGAGTGGTACCGCTAAATAGCTTCACATTGTCTTTAAGAATATCTATAGCAATGCGCAATGAATCGCTATCTCCTAATTTTTGTAAGTCCTCAACAACAATTCTCCAATCAGGCTCAGTATCACATTCGGATAGTGCATTTACCGCAGCACGACGCACAACGTAGGCAGAAGAACTATCAATAACTATATTACGCAAATCGCACCTTATATCATTCGAAAATTTATCACCTCGAATTGACTCAATAAATAATTCAGCGAGCAACGGTAAATTATGGTTGCGAATAATATTAAGAAACTCATCACGCAGTTCTTGTCGAGCAATGCCTCTGCCAAACGAAACACCCCAGTCCTCAGTACGAAAATAAGGATCATCCTCGGCCAGTTTTTTTAAACTGTTGTAAACAATATTCAATTGTTGAGGATTAAGAGCTCCTGGGTCACCATATTTAAAAAAGCCATAAGGGTCTCTTTGAATAAATGTTTCTGCAACTGTGGAGTTCAATGTCCCTATCCATGCATGTAGGCCACGAAGTGCTGCTGGAACAGTGTAATTATTTCCATACAAAATACTCTGTAAGCGTCTGACAGAAAGCCTGTCCTTCAGCGCACCGGCTATCCATTGAGCAGCCAAAAACTCTGCAACTGTTCTATGACAAGGCTCTAGAAGGTTTTGGTCTGTTGGGCGGAACAACTTTGTAGATAAAACGGATCGAATAACCTCATTGCTATGGTTAGCACTAACTAATTCAGATACTACGGGATCCTCTCCATTGCTCTGCCCGTCAGGGCGCACACCAACTTTACCCGAGAGCAACAGTTGCGCAAACACAAAACCCGCCGCCTGAATTAGCTCCTCATCCGCACACCTGTCTCTATTAATTGAACCGTGCGTTTCATTGTCTTCATTAACGAGCTTAAAACTGGCAGTTTTGTAGAGTTCTAATCGACTATCCGGCCATCCTTCGCTTATTACTACCTTTAAAAACAGCAGAAGATTTTGTGGATTTCTCAGCAAATCAACAGCATCTCGCCGTTGCGCCTCTGCGAGAAATTCCTGACCGTTTTGTCCTTCGCCATTGGCGGTTATGAACGCTATTATATCCTCGTCGGTCAAAGGTATTATCTGCCCTGCTTTAGGCTGTTTATTCCACTTTTGACTGATAATCTGTGTATTAATCGCACCTTGCCAATCTGCCGCCCTGCATGACAGTATGAAACGGGTAGCACGAGGTAACTTCGCAAGAATTTTATTAATGGGCGTGTCAGTTCCATAGGCTGTAACTTCATCTACACCATCTATAATTACTAGCCTTGTCTGGTCATTAAATCCAAGGCCCGCACCTAAGCTACTAGCATTATAAAATTGTGCATCGAGTTCTTTTTCGGCGAAACGGAGTAATTCACTTTTCCCCGCACCGGGCTCACCAAGCAAAACCAAATTCGCGTTAATATTAAAAAAATCAGTGTCCGAGAATTCAACCTCCTCTCCGTCATCATCTTTTATTAATATTTTTCGGGGTATGTATGTCATATCAGCTACTATTTTGGTTTTAGACTGTGTTAAACCGCTAGCCATTGGCTATTCTTAAAAAAATAAAAAGGCAACTTACACATCCGCGATAGATTGAAATCACTCACGTAACTTATCTTGATGGATGGCTTGGAAACGCGCTTATCTATTGTCGTATAGTGTAACAAAAACGATCGTGTTTAAGTTACACCCAAGTTACTCATATTGAGAGCTAATTTGTGTAACAAAACCCGTAACTTAATCTATGTGGCACAATCGGTGCCCAGAAATTCGATTTGGTGACACATTTCTATAGAATAATAGCATTCAGCCTAGCAGATTTGTCTCAACTGATGCTCAATTAATGGATATACACGGATCGATAGATTGGGTTTATACTGTGCATATATACAGCTAATATGGTGGCAGCATGGAAAAGCGCATACTGACTGGCGATAAGGTTTGCACCATGGCAAAGACTGGACCCATGGCGTAGTTAGCAGCAAAACCTGGAATAATAAGCAGCACAATAGCGGTGGTTAGTTCGTCGGCCAGCAAGCCCATGATAAAAAACGGCATAGTAAGAAACGGCACGATGGCAAGCATCCACATACCGTACTGAAAACCACGGGCGGCCAAGCGATCAAATGCCTTACCGGCCACCAATGCACCGATCACCCCCGATATGCCAAACAGACCTGCGATTAACATGCCCGTTTGAGATTGACTGAGATCATGTGCTCGCATAAAAAAAGTTGGTAGCCACTGGGTTAAACCATATGACATCAAGCCCGCAGCTATTGCACCAAACATCAAATGGCGCATGGCAGAGTTTTGCCACATAGCAGTGGCGGTAGTAAGTATGGGTGGCGGTGGCTGGGAGGCTTGTGCCTCAAACGTGCTCTTGGCAGGCTCTTTTAGCACCTTACCCATAATTAAGGCCAGCAACAGCCCCGGCAAACCCACAGCCACCATCGCGACGCGCCAACCATAATGCTCGGCGATAACACCACCGCCAACAAAACCCAGGATCATGCCAACGCTGCCACCCAACATTAAGATGGACATAGCGAGCGCCCGACGCTTGGGTGGAAAATAATCTGCAATGATGGAGTGGCTGGCAGGGTTTACACCCGCCTCACCAATACCCACTCCAATTCTTATCAACAACAGACTGATAAAACCAACAGCAAGACCACAGAAAGCGGTCATCAAAGAAAAAATAACAAGACTGACAATAATAATGCGCTTGCGGCTGTGTTGATCAGACAGACGTGCAATTGGCAGCCCCATGGTGGCGTAAAACACGGCGAATGAAATACCGCCCAATAAGCCCAGCTGGGTATCACTTAAAGCAAACTCCGCTTTTATATCCGGAAATAAAACGGATAAAATCATCCGGTCGCACATCGACAGCGCATAGGCCAACATCAACAGGATCAGTGCTGTCCGGTGCCCCTCCAAAGGTTGACGGTCTATTGATGCTATAGAACTCGACTTTTCTTTACTATCGCCTAAATTACTTGCCTGATTATTAACTTGCATATTCATACTGGTGCTTATTGATAGATACACATTTGGGTATATTAAGATCGCCGAATGACAGAAGTATTCCAGTATAGTGGGCCCACAAGAAAATACGCTATCATATTCGGACACCCCCTCAGGAATGCTTGGGGCAAGAGCATTCATGAAGCCTTGAAATCGCACAAATACACAAGTCTGTATGCGGCCGCTTATGCATAGTCATTAGTGGCAGTCCTCATAGTTTAGAATGAAAGCATTGCCATCGATAGACTCGAAGGTCATACGCCAGTTACCGTTTACGGTAATAGACCAAATCTCATCTCTACTGCCTTTTAAAGAATGCAATTGAAAACCGGGCAAATTGATATCATCAATTTCTTGGGCGGTATCT
>Ga0233426_10000147_pt1 | contig 80376 bp, 72 predicted proteins | sample SI_118_April2016_6_FD_179875 | JGI IMG/M metagenome (GOLD analysis project Ga0233426, IMG submission 179875) | Seawater microbial communities from Saanich Inlet, British Columbia, Canada - SI_118_April2016_10_MG | ecosystem: Environmental > Aquatic > Marine > Inlet | place: Canada: British... | reverse complement strand
GATCACTTAGTGTGTACCATGATTGCAATAATAGTGCTTTGAACATCAGTAAAGGTGGCCAAGCTTGTTCGCCACGGGGACTGCTGTGAATGTCTTTAAGTAAGATTTCAATTCGTTCCCAATTAATGAGTTCATGCACATCATCAAGTTCAGTTAGGGCTTTATGCTCAATTAATAAGGCATCGGCTAAGCTACGTTGTTTGAGGTTTTTCCAAGACATAAAATAATTTTTCAGTGGATATTATGAGATAGCGCTATTATCTAATAAATTGAGGCCTTTGTAATGCTTCGTGCAAAGGTCTCCTAATGACTAATGGAACCAAAATTCCATCTCGTCGGTCTCTACGATAAATTGAGCGGAATGCACTACATTCGCAGGCACGTGATACCACTCGCCTACATTTATCTGTGTTACTTTATTGTTCATCGTAAGTCGTAGTTGTCCTCGTGTAATAACACCATAGTTGTCGGTGTTATGTTTGTGAAGTGGAATTTCTGTACCTGCGGGATAAGAGGCGAATAAGACATCGCTTTGTTTTGCTTCTAGTTTATACGCATCGAATCGACCATTGAAGAGTGGTAGTTTTTTGATTCTATCAGGGTATTGTCCAGGCATTATGCTCTTCCTTTATCTATTGGTGAGTTTCTAATCGGTAGTGTATTTAGTGGTAGGTAGGTTGCGCTATCAATATCCTGATGTTTTTTTAAGGCAAATGATTAACTAATGTGTTTAGCGTATAAAATGAAGTATGGATAACACTAGCCCTGAAATGACTTTACTTAAATCAACTCGTGTTTGTAGCGTTGATGGCTCTGTTATTGAATTGCTTCCTAGTGCGGCTTATTCGGCCGTTTATACGCCTCAATCTCATGTGATTGGTTTTGCCTTTGATGCGCAAGTGGGTGTACATAGTTTTGGTACCGACAAGCGTGAAGGTTTTTATCGGCAGGCCAATTCATTTGCCTTTATCCCTGCGGGTTGCGATGTGTTTTCAGAGTCCGCTGTGGGTGGAGAATACCTCACGTTATCTCTAGCGCCCCAGTGGCGTGATGAAGTTGATTGTCGTCGGCCAGTTAATCGACTGTTATCTGTCAGTGCTATACAAACTGCACGAGCATTAAGAAAGCAACTTACGGTCACTAACTTTATAGATAATTCATTAGTAGAACGGTTGGCAAACGATATTGTTCTAACGCTCACGATGAATAAGAAATCCACCCACTACGTGTTAGGGGCGAAGCAGCTAAGCAAGCTTGACGAGTATATTGCTGCGAATATCGACCAACCGATTTCGGTACTGGATATGGCCGGTGTGCTGGCAATGTCTGCAGGGCACTTTTCTCGTTTGTTTAAGGCGAGTGTTGGCGTTTCACCTTTTGATTATCTTATTCAAAAGCGGTTAAGTACCGCACGTAATTACTTATGTTCTACGAAACAAGGTCTTAGTGATATCGCGCTGGCTTGCGGTTTTTCGTCTCATTCGCATATGAGTATGGCATTTACGCGGTATCTAGGTGTGGCACCTAGTTTATTGCGCTGATAAAGATTCTTTGGCAGGTCTCCAGTAAAATTGCATGAAGTTCTCATAAAGTCCTCATAAACCCCTCATCAAGCACCAATAAAAACTTCCATCAGGGAGGCTATATTTGGTAGCTCTTATTTATAGAGCGTAATTTATCCCCTAATGTATAAAACCAGCCCCTCACATGGCAACGTAAGATGGTAAACTAACTGTCTTTTTTCGTACGTGTATTTTTCTGTATTGTATCCGTTATTCTGGTTTCTTATGTTTTCTTTTTTTGAACGCCTTATTCCCCCTTTCCCTGAGCAAGAACCCACTCAGCCGCCTAAAGGCTTACTGGCGTTTTGCTGGCATTACACCCGTGATGTTGCGCCGTATCTGCTAGCAATGGCAGTATTGACCGGAGCGCTGGCGCTTATTGAGGTCACGCTGTTTGGCTTTTTAGGGAGTTTGGTGGACTGGTTGTCGACCAAAGACCCAGCTACTTTTTTGCAGGAAGAGGCGTCTACTTTGTGGTGGATGGCGGGCTTGGTGTTGATTGTATTACCGGTAACGGTATTGCTGCACTCATTGGTTATTCATCAAACGTTATTGGGTAATTACCCAATGATTATTCGCTGGCAAGCGCATCGTTATTTGTTGTCTCAAAGTATCTCGTTTTATCAGAATGAATTTGCTGGCCGTTTGGCGACGAAAGTCTTGCAAACCTCTCTAGCCGTGCGCGAATCGGTTATGAAAGTTTTAGATGTTTTGCTATTTGTGGTGGTCTATTTTATCGGTATGTTATTTCTGATTGGCGATTCAGATATTCGATTAGTTCTGCCATTACTTGTTTGGGTAGTGCTTTATGTATCTGTTTTGGTTTTTTTCATCCCTCGTCTTAAGCGTGTGTCGACAGTACAGGCAGATGCGCGATCTACCATGATGGGGCGTATTGTCGATAGTTACACCAATATTAGTACGGTGAAGCTGTTTTCCCATGATGCCAAAGAGCTTGCCTATGCTAAAGAGAGTATGCAGTTGTTTTTGGATTCGGTGCATCCGCAAATGCGTTTGGTTACAGTATTACAATTTGTCGTGTGGAGTCTTAACGCATTATTGTTCTTTAGTGTGGCTGCATTGGCGATTTATTTATGGATGGAAGGCTCGACAACGGCAGGTGCCATCACGATAGCCATGAGCTTGATTCTGCGCTTAAACGGCATGTCGCAATGGATTATGTGGGAAGTCTCGGCATTATTTGAAAATGTAGGTACGGTGCAGGATGGCATTAATACATTATCGGTGAAGACGACGATTGTCGATGACCACACTTCGCCACCATTACAGGTAAGCAAAGGCGAGATTATCTTCGACCGTATTGGCTTTCATTACGGCAAAGGTAGTGGAGTGATTGACGAGCTGTCGTTGGCGATCCGCTCTGGCGAAAAAGTCGGCATAGTGGGGCGGTCTGGTGCAGGTAAATCGACTTTGGTTAACTTGTTATTGCGTTTCCATGAAGTAGAAAAAGGATCTATTAAAGTCGACGGGCAAGATGTTAACGCGGTACAGCAGGGTAGTTTGCGTTCGGCTATTGGCGTCGTGAGCCAAGATACGTCTTTATTACATCGTACCATTCGAGAGAATATCCTGTACGGTAAAGCCGATGCTACTGAAGAAGAATTAATGGCTGCTGCCGTTAAAGCGCAAGCTCATACGTTTATTCAGGGTTTAGTCGATAGCCATCAAGCCACCGGCTACAATGCACAAGTGGGTGAGCGAGGTGTGAAATTATCCGGTGGTCAGAGGCAACGTATTGCGATTGCGCGTGTCCTACTAAAAGACGCCCCCATTCTGGTATTGGATGAAGCCACCTCAGCTTTGGATTCTGAGGTTGAATCGGCCATTCAAGAAAGTTTATATCAGCTGATGGAGGGCAAAACCGTGATCGCTATTGCCCATCGTCTTTCGACGATTGCGGCAATGGATCGCTTAATTGTCATGGATGAAGGTCATATCGTTGAGCAAGGTAGTCACCAAGAATTAATCCATTCTGGTGGTATCTATGCGCGCTTGTGGGCACATCAGTCGGGAGGCTTTTTAGGTGAAGAATAACGTTAAGGCTATGCTTTTTAGCGTAATAACTGGAATGTTTTTGCTCAGTTCAAACAGTGTGTTAGCGGGCAATGCAAATGTGCTGAGTGTAAAGGTTGATCCTTTAGGTGAGCGGCAATACCGTATTGCTGTGACCTTATCTCATGGGGATACGGGTTGGGGTCATTATGCCAATGCGTGGTTAGTTTTTGATGAAGATGGCAAGTTGATTGGTGAGAGAATATTGCATCACCCTCATGTTAATGAGCAGCCGTTTACTCGCAGTTTAACGCTAACTATTCCAGAACCTGTTCGTTTAATTACGATTAAAGGGCAGGATTCAGTACATGGTACAGATGGAAAAATGATGGTGATTGAGTTGCCACCTTCGCCATAACGGTTATTGTCTAGATATGCCCAATATTATTTTTTTACACTTCATTGTCAGTGAGTTCTTTTTTGTCTACGCCCGATAGCCCTAATACGCTCAATACTTCTAATACCCTCATCGCGCCCAATATGTCCGATAAGCTAACGTACTACCGTACTCTACTGAATGACGTGATGACGAAGGATTATTTTCGCTTGTCCTCACAAATGTCTCGCCAGTTTGCGGCGTTGAAAAAAACGCTGCCGCCAGAAAAAAATGTGTCTGATGAACAAAAAAACGAAAAGACTTGGGATAAATTAACAGCACAAATAGACGCGTCTCATGCACGGGCAGAGCAGCGACGCGCTGCTCTGCCCGTGGTCACTTTTCCTGCAGAATTACCTATTAGCGAAAAGCGCGAATTGATTGCGGAGACCATAGCAAAGCATCAAGTGGTGGTATTGGCAGGTGAAACTGGCTCAGGTAAAACCACACAATTACCCAAAATTTGTTTGTCGATCGGGCGCGGTGTGCGCGGTATGATCGGCCATACCCAACCACGGCGTATTGCGGCGCGTACCGTCGCTACGCGTATTGCGGAAGAGTTGCAAACGCCGCTGGGGATGTCTGTGGGTTATCAAGTACGCTTTACTGATCAAGCCTCAGATAATACCCATATAAAATTAATGACCGACGGTATTTTGTTGGCTGAGATTCAACAAGACCGTTTTTTGAGCCGTTACGATACGATTATTATCGACGAAGCCCACGAGCGCAGCTTAAATATTGATTTTTTATTGGGCTACCTCAAGCAACTATTACCTAAACGCCCTGATTTAAAAGTGATTATTACCTCGGCCACTATTGATGTGGAAAAGTTTTCTCAGCATTTTAATCACGCACCTGTGATTGAAGTGTCAGGGCGTACCTTTCCAGTAGAAGTACTTTATCGACCTTTGTTAGAAACAGCGAACGATGATAGTGAAAATAGTAACGGCGTAGATATGTTCAGCGCGATGCTGGCAGCTATAGATGAAATTCGCAGTGCTGATAAATCCGGCGATATACTGATCTTTTTTAGTGGCGAACGAGAAATTCGTGAAGCTGCGCTGACCATTCGGCGTGCACAAATTCCCCATACCGAAGTGTTACCACTTTATGCACGCTTGACAGTAGCTGAGCAAAATAAAATTTTTCAAACTCATCGTGGACAGCGTATTGTTTTATCCACGAACGTGGCAGAAACAGCTCTTACCGTACCGGGTATTCGCTACGTCATTGATACGGGTGTTGCGCGTGTCAGTCGTTATAGTTTTCGCACTAAAGTACAACGCTTGCCCATTGAGCCTATTTCGCAGGCCAGTGCGAACCAGCGCAAAGGTCGTTGTGGTCGTGTGAGTGAGGGGGTTTGTATTCGTTTGTATAGCGAAGACGATTTTAACCAGCGCCCAGAATTTACCGATGCAGAAATTTTACGGACTAACCTAGCCGCCGTTATTTTACAAATGGCGCAACTTAAACTAGGCGACGTACGCCACTTTCCTTTTGTCGATCCACCCGATTACCGGTTAATTAATGACGGTAATCAACTGTTGCAAGAGCTGCAAGCGATTGATGAACGAGGGCGTTTGTTACCATTAGGCAGGCAGCTTGCCGCACTACCGGTTGATCCCCGCTTAGGTCGAATGCTATTGGCAGCCAAGCAAAAAAACTGCTTGCATGCGGTAACCATTATTGTCAGCGCTCTATCAGTACAAGACCCTAGAGAGCGCCCGGCTAATAAGCAGCAAGCAGCGGATCAAGCCCATCGCCAATGGTGGGATGAAAAATCAGATTTTATTGCTTATGTTAATTTATGGGTCGCTTACGAAGAGCAGCGCCAAGCGTTATCGGGTAATCAATTACAAAAGTGGTGCAAGAAAAACTTTGTTGCGTATATGCGCATGCGTGAGTGGCGCGATATTCATACACAAATTTGTATTTCGATTAAACGTATTGGCTTAAATGATAAAAATGCAGGCGGTGCTTCAGATATTAATAATACTAATGTTAATAGCACCGGCATTAATTATGATGCTGTTCACTCCTCATTACTGTCAGGACTGCTGGGTTATATCGGTTTTTTGTCAGAAGAAAAAGGCACGGTGGGAGAATATTTAGGTACGCGTAATCGTCGATTTTCTCTCTTTCCTAGTTCGTCGCAATTTAAAAAGAAGCCTAAATGGATTGTGGCCGGCCAACTATTAGAAACGTCTAAACTCTATGCCCATAGCATTGCACATATTGATCCTAAATTGATATTAGAAAATGCTCAGCATTTAATAAAACGTCATCATGCGGAGCCACATTATACCGCCAAGTCGGGACAGGTAATGGCGTTTGAAAAAATCACCTTGTACGGCATTGTATTGATTGAAAAGCAACGAGTGAGTTATGGAGCGCTTGATCCCCAGCAATCTCGAGAGATATTTATTCGTGCTGCCTTAGTCGAAGGGCAATATGGTGATCACGGTCAGGTGAAGCAGCGTTTAGCGCGTAAGCCGAATGCCACAAGTGATTTTTTTGTACACCAACAAAAAGTACTTGGTGAGTTGCACGAGCTAGAAGCGAAGTCTCGCCGCCGCGATATTGTGGTAGATGAAGAAATTTTATTTGCTTTTTACGATGCCCGTTTGCCAGAATCTATCGTGAACTTAGAAGGTTTTGAATATTGGCGTAAAACCATCGAAAAAACCGATCCAAACATATTATTTATTGATCGTGATGTGCTGATGCAGCACGACGCCAGTAATATTACCGAAGCACGGTTTCCGGATGAGTTGCTAGTTGAAGGTTATACCTTGCCGTTAAGCTATCATTTTGAGCCGAATCACGCCGATGATGGTGTCTCTGTTCACGTACCCGTGACGGCTTTGCATCTGATTAGCGATGAGCCGCTAGTGTGGCTAGTGCCGGGTTTATTGCGAGAAAAATGCATTGCGATGGTGAAGGCATTACCTAAACAATGGCGTAAACACTTTGTGCCGGTACCTAGCTGTATTGATAAAGCCCTAGGGCGTTTGTCACCTAAACAACATACCCTAAGTGACGGTTTAAGTGCGGAACTATTGCGACAAACCGGCGTGAAGATTCCTGATGAATTATGGAGTGATGTAGCACTCGATAGTTATTATCAAATGAATATTATTGTGTTGGATCAACATCAGAAAAGGATTGATTCTGATCGTAATTTATCTGTGCTTAAAGAACGTTATCGTGATCATGTACAAGAGCATTTGCAAATCGTCGGTGATGACTTTGAACGTGAAAACCTAACGGAATGGGATTTTGGTGAGTTACCAGAAAGTTACGAAATTAAACAGCAGGGGATGAGCATTCGTGCTTACCCTGCGATAGTTGATCGCGGGCACTGTGTGGATATGAAACTATACGATAATCCACAAGAAGCCATCGTAGATAGCGTAAAAGGTATGGTGCGTTTAGCGGTACTCAGTCAAAAAGAGACAGTGAAATATCTACAAAAAAACCTTTTTAAAGGCAAAGAGCTAGGCTTAAGTGTGGTGGATATTGGTTCAAAAGAGCAGGTAATTGACGATATTATTTGTGCAGCAGTGAAACAAGTGTGTTTTTGTGGGAAAGGCGGTAATTTGCCTTTGTTTGAGCAATCTCCTTTGACTCAGGTGCTTATTCGCCATCAATCCGAATTCCTAGCAGCGGTCGAACAAGGGCGGAGTCAAATAGTGGAACGGGCAGAGGCCTTGGTTACATGCTTAACAAAAGCCTTCACTCTAGTAGTGGCTATTAAAAAGACCATCAAACAAGCAAAAAATCCCCTAGTGATGGCTTATGCGGCAGGGGATATTCAAGGCCAGTTACAACAGTTGTTTTATACTGGTGTGACGTATAACACGCCTTATTTTGCATTACAGCAGTACCCACGTTACTTGCAGGCAATTCAACTGCGTTTGGATAAAGTGGCGGCCAATGTCAATAAAGACCGTGCATTAATGGCGGAGTTAGCACCATTAAACGCTCGTTGGGCTGATAAAGTCCAACAGTTGGGCTATGCTGAAGCAAGCCTACACGTAGAATTAGAGACTTATCGTTGGATGCTGGAAGAGTTAAGGGTTTCTTTTTTTGCCCAAACAGTGAAAACTGTGATGCCTGTATCAACAAAACGTCTCAATAAACAATGGAGCCTGTGTTAATATGACGCACTTTTTTTTGGTGTGCATTATTGGGTGCATTAATTATAGATTAAGCAAAGGATGTTCAGTGTAAGTGACGGTTTACAGCTGTTATATTTACTTAGAACAATGATTTTTACTCTCTACTCGTATATATCACTACTATATCATTATGAAAAACTATTTATTTATTGTATTTGCTTCGGCTTTTTTATTCCTTTCGGGTTGTGCTTCTCAACCAGAAGGTAAAGGACAAGACCAATACGCCCACGCTGTTGACCCCTATGAGGGTTTTAATAGAACGATGTTTGGCTTCAATAATGGGGTGGATACTTATTTTCTAAAGCCGGTAGCGCAAGGCTATCAGTTTGTGATGCCTGATGTGGCTGAAACAGGGGTAAGTAACTTTTTTAGTAATTTACTCGAAATTAGAAATATTATTAACTCTCTGTTACAGGGTAAAGGTGAGAAAGCCGCTAATTCTACAGGACGCTTTCTTTTTAACTCCACCATTGGCTTGGCTGGCTTATTTGATGTTGCCGGTGGTATAGGTCTTGAAAAACAAGACGGGGAAGATTTTGGCCAAACCTTAGGTGCGTGGGGAGTGGAGTCAGGTTCTTATTTAGTATTGCCTCTACTAGGGCCTGCCACTGTGCGTGACGGAGTGGGCATCCCTGTTGATATGTATCTTGATCCAGTGAATTATCACGATCAAAGTTCGGTGAGGGATAAGTTAACAGTACTGAAAGTGATTGATATTCGTGCAGGTTTATTAGAGGCAGAAAAGTTAATTACAGGCGATAAATATGTTTTTATGCGTGATGCGTATTTGCAACGCCGTGAGTATTTAGTGAAAGATGGTGAAGTAAAAGATACTTTTGGTAGCGACGTTGAAGGTGATTTTTAGAGCCTTGATTGTAGACCGTTTCGACCAAATAGTTGGTTACTGACCAATCCTTAAAAGGCACATAAATCTTGAATGTGCCTCTTTACTCTTTATTCACTATTCACTATTCACTATTCACTTTGTTTTTCTTTTTTTTTCTGTTACTTTTTCCTGCTGCTATCACTTCTACGACATTTGGTGAGCCGCTATGAGGCTGCTACTATGTCTTTGTTGTCTATTACTTCTAAAATTTCTAGGCCTAACAAGCACTTATCTTCAGTTGCTTTTAATGATCGGGCTATCGCGCAACGAGCTTGAAACATAGGCTCCGATTTATCTTCAGGCAGTAATGTGACTAATAGCTCACTATTGACCGGTAATACACGGTTAACCGTGAGTAACATGCCGCTGCCACTCAGGTCATTACATACCCCTTGAGCTGCAATCCCCTCTTGTTCTACATGAACTTGTGCCGGAGTATTAATCGTCATACGAATAAAATCCCGCTTTTCTGAATAATCGCGTTTTATCATGATGGTTCCTTAAATAGTGCCTTAAGTAGCGCTTTAAAAATCTATTGTCTATTCTATGTTATAGCCTGTTTTTTTAGGCAGATTGTTACGGAAATGGGGTATGTGCTTATTCCATATTTAGTATAGTAAAGAAATTTATATTTGCACTATTATCTATTAAAAAACGTCTTGCTTGCCAAAAGATAAAAGAGTAGTGTGGCATCTAAATTGACAGCCACAGTAAGTGTTAAAGCCTATTATTGATGGATAATTCACAGTATAAATTACTCGTTATCGACGATGAACTCGGCGTCCGACAAAGCTTGACGGCGTATCTAGAAGATAGTGGGTTTACAGTTTATGATGCACCCGATGCATCAACTGGGCTAGCTCTGTTTAATGAACTGCTGCCTGACCTTGTTATTACTGACCTCAGTATGCCGGATACCAATGGCTTAACATTACTGCAGCAGATTCATGATGTCCTTCCTAGTACACCTGTTATTGTGATTTCTGGCGCGGGGGTGATGGGCGATGTGGTACAAGCTTTGCGCTTAGGTGCGACGGATTATTTAATCAAGCCTATTGTCGATATGGAAGTATTGGTAATGGCGGTGTATAAAAGTTTAGAACGTTGCCAGTTGTTAGTCGATAATGAACGTTATCGCTTAGAGTCAGAAAAAGCGAACATCGAGTTAAAGCGGCACATAGCAGCTTTAGAACAGGATCAGCGAGCAGGCAACTTCGTTCAACAATCAATGTCACCGGTATCCCCTTTTACTGCCGATCAATATATTTGTGAACACAGCATTATACCGTCCTTATATCTAAGCGGTGATTGCATTGATTACGCCTATATTACACAGCGTTACTATGCGTTTTATTTGGCCGATGTATCCGGTCATGGCTCAGCCCCGGCATTTGTTACTATTTGGTTACGTAATGTAGTCGCTCAATTAGTGCGCCTTAAAAAAATGTTAGTCGACTTTGAAAACCAGGAAAGTGCTTTATTAAGCCTTTTAGAGCTGATCAATGTTCAGTTAATAGAAATGGGAATCAATAATCACCTCACTTTAATTATTGGCGTGATAGATACGGAAACTAATAAGCTATATTATGTGGTCGCAGGCCACTTACCCTTGCCGGTTTTGTTGACCAATGGTAAAGCACGGTTTCTTGAAGGCAGTGGTAAGCCGATTGGTTTATTTGAAGGTGCGAAGTGGGAAGTGACCCAGTTAGACTTACCTTATGGTGATTTTTCTCTTTTGCTATTCTCTGATGGCATACTAGAGTTAATAGAAGAGAAAGAGCTAATAGCTAAAGAAGAGTTGTTACTGCGTGTTGTTGAAGAATCTCAAGGGCATGTTGATAGTATTATCGACATTGTTGAAGTAAAGAATATTGAAGAGTTACCCGATGATGTCGCCGTGCTCTCGATTAGAAAGGTAGTATAGTCATGTTAGAAACGTCCTTAGGTCGCATTTTAGTGGCCGATCATTTAGGTGTATATGTCATTAAAATGGTTGGCGATGTAAGGCTGACACTGTGTGTTTCTTTTGATCAATATATAGAAACCTTATTCGGTAAAAATGATTTTTGTACGATCCTATTTGATTTATCTGAAGCGGAAGGCTTGGATAGTACGACTTTGGGGTTAATTGCAAAAATAGCGGTAAAAAGCGAAAGCGTTAAAAATATTCAACCTATAGTATTATGCAGTAGTACAGATATCATCAAGTTATTAACATCAATGGGTATTGACTCTGTTTGCCAAATTATTGATACGCCTCCTCAGGATTATTGCCCTACAGAAGCTTTCTCTGGCTTAAGTGTATGCGATGCAGACGAAGATACGGTAAAAGAAAAAGTACTTGAAGCTCATTGTGTGCTTATGGGACTGAATGAATCAAATCGCGAAACTTTCAAAGATTTAGTGCAGACGCTAGGTAATAGTTAAGTCATAGCTAAGTAAATAGCTAAGTAAATAGCTAGGCGGTCCTCCCCGATAAACACTGGTTAATTTAAGGCGTTTTATGAACTATGTAATGGTGCTGTTAGTGCCTTTTTATCGTGTTGATGAACAGACTATTGCTTGTGAGGGTGCATTTGCCACGCATCTTAAAGAGCTATTGCCACGCGTGAGCCCTTGGGGAAAGCGCATCGTTATTCATTCACCAATGATGACAGAAGCTGTATACCTCAAAAATAAATCCCACCTTGCTCATATTGATTGCGAAAAAGAAGCTATCCATTATATCTCGGGTCCCTGCGTAGACCTATCTCGTCTCCACTTTTTATTATGTTCTCCTTTTTCTATATGGCCTACCATTTGGAAAGTTGTACGTTCTGCTAATGTTATTCATGCTAGTGCCTCTAAAGATGTCTTTAAGCTCTTTACAATTATGTCGATTTTTTTTGCGGTTATTCAGGGCAAAAAAACTATCTTTGTCATGGATATCGATCATCGAAACTCAGCTGAAATGTCTTATCAAACAGGTAAGCTTTCTCGTAAAAGCTATTGGCTTTGCCGCTATATTTATAATCCTTTGATTAGTTTGCAAATTCGTTTTGCATCACGATTTTGTCATTTGGTGATGTTAAAAGGGCAATCGTTAGTCGATGACTACGGTAAAGGGCGAGATAAAGTAAAAAATTTTTACGATACAGCACATGATCGGTCATTTATTCTTAGCGAAGCTCGATTAGCTAAAAAAATATCTTCTTGGGGTCAAACTGATAGAAACATTAAGCTTGTTTATTTTGGACGATTAATGGCTTACAAAGGCATTATAGATATGATCGTCGCAACAAAAAAAATAAATGAAATGTTATGTGAAAAAAATGAGAAGAAGAGCGTATCGCTCACTATTATCGGAGCCGGGGAGCAAGAGCTGGAGTTAAAAAAAATCATTGATGATAAACAGCTACAACACCTTGTTCACCTTAAGGGAGCAATGCAGTACGGTGAGGAGTTATTTGGATGTTTAGCGGAATATGATTTTCTATTAGCCGCCCCACATAGTGAAGATACTCCACGCAGCGTGTTTGACGCTATGGCTTGCGGCCTTCCAATGATTGCTTATGATACCTATTATTATAAAGGTTTAGCGAAAACCGGTACTGTGCAAACGGTGAAATGGCTATCAACTGATGCAATGGCTAGCAAAATTTTTGAATTATCTTGTAACCCTGAAGCAGTTAAGGAAATGATTATTGCTTGTCGTACTTTCGCGATAAATAATACACAAGAGGCATGGTTAAATAAACGTTTGGCATGGACAGCAGAGTTTTTATCTAAATAAATTAAATGGTAATAATATAAGAGCTTGGCTAAACTCCTATTTTTCACCATCTCTTATTGCTAATTTCGAGCGAATAAAATCACTGTGTCGTAAGTGAATTAAATCTGCAATGCGCCTGACAATATGCTCTTCGTGTTTATCTAATATGCCATCGGCATAAGCCACTGTCCATAGCTCACATGCGAGTTTGTATTTTTCTTCGTCGTCACAGTGCTGGTTAATTAGCTGAGTGAACTGGAATAGCGATGATGCCTCGTTAGAGGCTTCTTTTGCGCTATCAATTAATGACCCAAGAGTCTCTTTGGTTAAGCTGAAACGACTAGATAAAATACTTTGTAAAGCATCGACTTCTGTTTTATCAAACTGTTGGTCAATAGTCGCCACCTCAATTAATAGTGCTGCGGTTGCTAGTTGTAATTCGTCTGTTGATAGCTTTGCCGTTTGCCCTGATGGAGTTTCGACTAAGCTATCAAATATTTTTTTTAATTGTGCGATCATCATATGTCTACAGTAAGTTTTTTAATAACACTTCTAAACTAATTTGGTCTTTTACAAATTGTCTAATGCCTTCTGCTAGCTTCTCTGTAGCCATTGGACTTTCATTCATTTGAAAGCGAAATGCAGCTTCAGTGAGTACTAGAGGAAATTGTTGTTGTGATGTGTCACTGGTAGATGGAGATAGCTGCCTTGTTAGCTCGCCCTTATCTGCTTCTAGTTCGGCTAATAATGCAGGGCTAATAGTGAGGCGATCACAACCAGCGAGCGCTTCAATCTCTCCCGTATTCCGGAAACTCGCACCCATTACAACAGTCTCTATCCCATGTTGCTTATAATAACGATAGATTTCACTCACAGAGATAACACCGGGATCTTCATTTGCTGTATATTCTTTTTTGTCGGTATTATTTTTATGCCAATCTAAAATACGGCCAACAAAAGGTGAGATTAAAAATACCTTGGCATCGCCACACGCCGCTGCCTGTGCAAAGCTAAATAATAGTGTAAGGTTACAGTTTATTCCTTCTTGTTCTAACACTTCGGCAGCTTTAATGCCTTCCCACGTAGACGCTATTTTGATAAGCACTCTTTCTTTACTGATCCCTTGTTCTTGATATAAGGCTATTAGCGCCTTTGCTTTGGCGATAGTCGCTTCGGTATCAAACGATAACTGTGCATCAACTTCGGTAGAGATACGCCCTGGAATAATCGATAAAATTTCACAGCCAATCAGCACCGCTAATTTATCCGCAGCCATCGCAATAGAAGTATCACTATCATCGCTCTGTTGCTTCCCCCATGCCAAAGACTGTTGAATAAGTTGCTCATATTGTGGCATTTTTGCTGCTTTCAGTAACAGCGATGGGTTAGTCGTGGCATCTAACGGTTGGTATTGTCGAATGGCCTCAATATCACCAGTATCCGCCACAACATCGGTCATGGTTTTTAATTGTTCTAATTTATTGTTGGGCGTGCTGCTATTTATGTCATTACTCATTAATGAAAGCCTTTTTATTATTTTTGTTAATACAATACCCAGACATTAAGCAATATAGCGGAGTGCGTCAACCAATACATCGACTGTCGCATTGTCGCGGTGGGCATTTTCACTGATATGCCGTCTGAATGCTCTTGCGCCTGGCTCCCCTTGATAGAGGCCTAATATATGACGGCTGAGATGATTTAAGCGTGAGCCATTATCCATTTGCTCAACACAGTAATTAATATATTGCTCGGCAATAGTAGTACGAGAAGGAATAGGATGAGAATCTCCAAATACATGCTGATCCACTTCGGCGAGTAGATAGGGATTGCTATAAGCTTCGCGACCAATCATCACACCGTCTACTTTTGCTAGATGCGTTAAAGTGTCGTCTAAGGTTCTAATACCGCCATTAATGACAATAGTGAGTTCAGGGAATTCTTGTTTTAGGCGATGTACAAAAGCATATTCCAGTGGTGGTACTTCGCGATTTTCCTTCGGGCTTAATCCTTTTAACCATGCCTTGCGGGCATGAACTATAAAGGTCTTGCAGCCTCTTGCGGCGATAGGGCGAATGAAATTCACCATACCTTCGTAGTCGTCCATATCGTCGATACCGATACGATGTTTAATCGTGACCTCTATATCGACCTTATCTTGCATTGCCTCATAAGCATTGGCAACTTTCTCTGGGTGTGCCATCAGGCAGGCGCCAATCATTCCATTTTGTACTCGGTCGCTAGGGCAGCCGCAGTTCAAATTGACTTCATCGTAACCCCATTGCTCCGCTAGAATCGCACAACGCGCTAACTCATCTGCATCGCTGCCGCCTAACTGTAATGAGAGTGGATGTTCTTCAGGATTGTAATCTAAGAAACGTGCTGGTTCACGATGTAGCAAAGCACCTGTTGTCACCATCTCGGTATATAAGCGTGAATGCTGAGAAATTAAACGCCACAGGTAACGGCAGTGACGATCGCTCCAATCCATCATTGGGGCAATTGAAAAGCGGTGGGGTGAAAAAATCATAGGGGTAGGTTTGAGGATGGTTTATATTAGTCTACATTTTACATGAATATACTGAGCTAGCGTGAGGTTTGCTTGTTTTATAATAAGCGTCCGAGTGGGCTATTTTGGTGTTTTGTTGCTACAATTAAGGAGAAATACAGCATATTAGCAAAAATGTAGATATATTATGAAGCGTAGACAAGTCATTACCGGTTTGTTGGCAGTCGGTGCAGTGGGGCTTTTGCCTCACTCTATGCATCGAACTATGCATTCAACTATGTATCCAGCTATGCGTTCTAGCGAGTTGGTTGGAGATCGGCACTCGGTCGAGTCTGTAGCGCCACAAGATATAGATCCTCCTTTATTTGATCCTACGAGTGACCATGAAAACCGAGCGGTGTTGGTTCCGCCATCTGCGGTGATGTTGCTTGGTACTTCATTTCAGTCTTCACTGACATCTTCTTTGCTCTCTTCCTCACTCTCTTCATCACAGGAAAGAAAAGATCTTGAATCCAGTCATCAACCGTTAGTTAATGCTAATGAGGTGACTAACGTGGACGCTATGGCGCATACTGTGGAAGTGCAATCGCAACATGCTCCCAAGCATGTTGTCTCTGATGCTCGGCAGGGAAATGCTCCATCACGTTCTGTGTCAGCAGAACAGCTCCAAATTAATAAAGCCATTTACTTTGAGCAGGATTATGCCGACGATATCTTTGTGAATGCGAATGATACGGTTTTATTACATTCAGTCCATTTGCGCTTAAAAAAACTACAATCTCAAGTGGGTTATGGAAATTTTAATATTCTTAATTTCGATGATGCACTCACTTTTGCTAAGCGTTTTTCTGTAGTTGGTGCATTTACTCTTTCGGAATTAGCATTTATAGAAGATATTTTTTCTCGCAATGCGACAGACTATGGCTTTTATGGTGAGAAGGTGATCAGTTCTTTGACCACAAATATTAAAAAAGCACATACGTTTAAAGTACCTCATACTGGGCATTATTTATTCAAAGAGCAATCTATTCAATATTACGAAAAACTACGCAAACATGTAGGCGAGGGTATTATTTTAACTTCAGGTATTCGTTCCAATGTGAAGCAATTACATCTGTTTTTGGCAAAAGTGGTTCGTGTTAATGGCAACCTATCGCGTGCATCTCGTTCATTGGCGCCACCAGGATATTCTTATCATGGTATTGGGGATTTTGATGTGGGCCGTAAAGGGTGGGGTGGGAAAAACTTCACGGATGCCTTTTCTCAGACCGATGAATTTAAGCGTATGCAAGATTTGGGTTATGTCACTATTCGTTATGATGAAGGTAATACCTTAGGTGTACGTTTTGAGCCTTGGCATATAAAAGTGGTTTGATAACCTAAAGCTTTTCTTAGTTTCTGCTTCCGAAATTTCACTTATTCGGTAAATCTGTTCCATATCTTTTTCCCTTCAGTTACTATTCTTGTTTACTTCCTTTTTTAAATTACCTATAAGCATGTTGTTATGACACAAACCACCGATATTGTTTTAAAGTTAAGCTGTAAAGATCAGCCAGGCATCGTTGCAGCGGTAGCTAATTTATTTGCGTTACAGGGTTTTAATATTAGAGCCTCATCACAGTTTGAAGATGTGTCGGCTTCCCGCTTTTTTATGCGCACCGTTTTTGAATCTTGCGAAGGTGGAAAGCCGTTAGATGATGTGAAAGTATGCTTTCAGCCATTGGCTGAACGATATGGTATGAGCTGGGAATTGGTCGATACACAGAATAAACCTAAAGTACTTATTGCGGTGTCACAGTGGGGGCATTGTCTTAGCCATTTGTTAAATGCTTGGAAGCGAGGCTCGTTAGCGGTTGATATTGTTGGTGTGGTGTCTAACCACGAAGTGATGCGCTCCTTATGTGATTGGTATGAAGTGCCGTTTTATTTTTTACCGATTACCGCTGAAACTAAACCGCAACAAGAAGCACAATTGTTAACGTTAATGGATGACACCCTAGGTGCTGATTTTTTAGTGTTAGCGCGATATATGCAAATACTCTCTAACGGTTTGTGTGAGAAGCTAGCAGGGCGTGCCATTAATATACACCATTCTTTTTTACCCGGCTTCAAGGGCGCAAAACCTTATCACCAAGCATATGATCGAGGTGTAAAACTCATAGGTGCAACTGCACACTATGTAACCACTGATTTAGACGAGGGGCCTATTATTGAGCAGTCGGTTGAGCGAGTAAGTCATGCTAATAGCCCAGAAGAATTGGTGGAAATAGGGCAGGATATTGAAGCCATTGTGTTAAATCGTGCGGTACGTTGGCATGCAGAATATAGAGTGTTAATTAACGGTGAGAAGACGGTTGTATTTGATCGATAATGTCGCATTGTGTGGTGATTAGTTTTGCATTTGTATTACAAAACTAATCACCGTTTATGCGTGTAAATACGTAAAGATTATTCGCTAAAACTAAATTCTAACTTTTTCTTCTCGTTATCACAGCGCACTAGCGTCACTCTTATTGGTTGATCTAGCTGGATTGGCGTTTCATTCCAAGAAAGTTCCATGCGTTGATTGTTAAACGATATTTTATCGAAAGGCGCATCGGGCTTTTTCTTATCCGCTCTTTTTGCAGCAACAAAACCTTCAATACCGCTCTCATCTAAGCGTACACCAATACCTTGGTTGGTAAGTAAACTCACGGTTCCATTAAAGCTCTCGCCAATGTTGTTATTCATATAATCACAAACCAACCACTTTTCCATAAACATAGAGGCATTACGGCTTTCTTTTATATTGTCTTGCATCTGTTGTAATTGTTGCGTGTTCAATGACGCGGGCGCTTGCTTTGCTAGTATTTGATAAATGGCACGTTGGTTATGTAGGTCTTGATATCGGCGTATAGGCGATGTGACCGTAGCATAATGCGCAAATCCTAAGCCAAAGTGTGGCTTGGCTTCTGTGCTTAGCTGGCTAGCTTCGAGAAAACGTTGTTGTATAGAGAGTAATGTTTTCGCGTCGTCATGCTGTTGTAAGGCTTTAATTGTTTTAATATAGCTATCGAGTTCTTCTGTTTTATTGATCTCAGTCTGTGTTTTTTCTGATAATAACGTTTCAATATCTTGTCGACGCTCTTCTCGGTAGCCGCGATGATGAACAAACAACCCAGCCTTATGTTCCGCTAAGAAATCGCCAGCGCAACGATTGGTGACGAGCATGGCTTCTTCGACAATGCTGTGAGCGCAATTTCGTTCAATTTTCTCGATACTCTCTAGTTTACCTTTGTTATTAAGATAGAGTGCAAAATCAGGTCGGTTTTCTATCACGATATGGTGAGCTTGTCGGTAACTATGAAGCGCTTTTGCACACGCTTGTAGCTGCTCTAATGTAACTTTATATTCTGCTGGGTCAGATAAAGTAGGGTTAGTTTTATATTCTTGATCATTTAGTAATGCGGCAACTTGTACATAGCTCAGTTTGGCATGTGATTTGACTATGGCTGGCACAAAAGAAAAGTGGCTTATTTTACCATCGGAATCTATTTCGCATTGAAAAACGAGGCTCTTTCTTTCTTCCCCTACCTTTAATGAAAAGCGCTCTATTGATAGCTCTTCAGGGAGCATGGTTAATGGTTTGTCAGCAAAGTAGGTGGTTTGTGTGCGTTTTCTTGCGGCTTTATCTAGTGTGCTATTCACGTTGATGTCGGCACTAGGGCCTGCAATGGCCACCAAAAGCGACCAACCATTGTTGGTGGGGGTGATGGCTAATGCATCATCCATGTCTCGTGTTGCGGCAGAGTCTATGGTGACAAACTCGACACCCCGTAGATCTGTCGTTTCTAATGAGTTCTGTTCTAAGGTTTGCAAAGGTTGTGCGATAAGTGCTTTAGCGGCTTCAGTCACGTCATTACTAAACTCGTTGTCTAGACGGTGCTTGCAGACAGAATAAAGTTTTTCAATATACGGTGTATTGTCATCGCCGACATTTTGCGTGACTTTGGCTTGAGCTCGCCCATCTTTAAACGGGTGCTGAGTCACTTTGGCAGTAATGTAACAGCCTTCTGTGCATTTCATACGGAACTTGGGTGGAATAAAAATCCAACGATCAAAATTGCTTAGATCAGTAGCGATAAAGTGACCTTTGCCACGAACGCGATAACGACCTGATAAGAATGTCACCGATGACTCTAGTAACTTTTCTAGCTTTGCTTCGTATTGTTCCTTATTATTTTTTGTGACCTCCACTTCTACACGATCCCCTGGAAATACTCTCTCCATTTGATCTGGGTTGAGATAGGCGTCTCGCCCATCATCAAGTACAACAAAACCAAATCGCCCTGTAGTGGCTCGTATCGTGCCTTGAGCAATGTCTCTGCTAGAGCGAATGTTTTGTTTTAGTTGCGTAAGTTTGGAAAGCTGGTCATTAGAAAACATAGGATGATGGGGTGTCTTTAAGTGTGTAAATGAGGATATAAGATGGGCGACAGTTTACAGTGAAACAGGCTATATAAAAACCGATATCTATAGGGTTTTAGTGGCCTATTAGCGATATCTGCACTGTTCTGAGCGGGTTAACAGTGGGTAGATGCTTTTAATTGCTCGATACGGTTATTGGGATATTCAATTAAATAGCGCGTAGGCCAGTATTTACCTGTCACCCATAAGCCATCTGCTGCCGAATCATAAGCGATACCATTTAGTATATTACTGCTATCAGGTGTAACGGTTTGTTTGCGAAGCGATGACAGATCTATTCTGGCGAGCAAGCAGCCATTGGTGCTATCAATGGCGTAGATATCATCTTTGTTCCAGTCGTTTGCCCAGATAACGCCGTTGACGTATTCTAGTTCATTTAGCTGCAATGGTAGTGGAGCGGTGATGCGTCGAATCATTGAAAAATCGCTTGCATCCCGAAAAAATAAATCTGCACTGCCATTACTCATAATGAGTTGTGAGCCGTTATGGGTCAATCCCCAACCTTCGCCACTATAAGCGAGTGTTGAAATGGTTTTTAGGGTGTTTTTATCGAGAATAAATAATGTTTCTTCTTTCCATGTTAGTAGGTAGATTATATCGTTAAATAAGGTCAGGCCTTCAGCAAAATAACGGCTGGGCAGGTTAATGATGATGTTTTTTTCGTTATTACTTTTATCACTATTTTTATCACTATAACGTTCTACAAATGAGCGGCCATAAATCCCACTGCTCTCATAAAACGTCTCATCATCTTTAATCCAACCCTGTATAAAACTACCTGGATTATGATTTTTACTTTGCTTGACGATTGGGGTAATAAGCGGGATATGATTGTGATTAAGTAGCGTTTTTTTTGGTTCTGCGGCTATTGGAAAAGTAATGACTAATAATAAGAAGAGTACAGAAAAGGCGAATGGTTTATTTAACAATAATACGATTAAAATATTGAGTGCTGGCCATTGTGGAAAAGCGTTTTTCATCGAAGCCTGCAAAGCATGATTAGCCATGTGTTTTTAAAATAGTAAAGAAGTATGCAGGCAGTGTAAAATACTTAGCGTCGTATCGCTACTATTTCAGAAAAACTATTCAGAAAAACTATTCAGAAAAACTATTCAGAACAACTATTCAGAACAACTATTCAGAGCACAAGCTACAGGCTAGGCTGTTCATCGGACTTGTTTTCTGATGGTTGAGTGATCGTTACCTGTGCATCAATATCGTCTTCAGATGGCATAGGAATATCTTCTATAGAGGGTTCCTCCCCTGTACTATCTGTCATGATATCTGTATCTTTTACTTCGGTATCACTTCCGGCAGTGCTAGTCTCTAACTCATCGACTTCTAATACACTACTGTCTACAGTAAGGTGTTCGGCGTTGTTGTCATCAGAGGTGGAAAATGTTTCGTTGTGTTTTTCTTCTGCAGCAATCGCGTGCTCCATATCTTCTTCGCTATCGACTGCATCGGTAATGATATCAGCAGAGCTTATCTCTTGCCGTTCGTCTTCATGTTGCTTAACAAACACTAAGGCATAGTCCACTGCTGTCTGTACTTTATTTTCTGTTTCTTCTCGTTCTACAGGCGACATAAAGAAGCTCATATCTACATCGTGACGAATGTAACGGGGAGGTAAATGATTAAGTGCAACGCAAGATACATCTGCTAAAAAATCGGTATCATCAACTGCTCGTGTATCGGTTTTAAGAATACTCTCATTTACGAGACGTTCATAATAATTATGGACATTAGCGACTTCTGCATGGGTGGATGTAGTGCGAGGGCGTGACATCAACATAGTATTAACCTTTACCTAAGCGATAAGTGTATTGTTATATCTAAAGAGGAGATCAAAAGCCCTCTATAAAATATTTATTTAGCGATATAGTTGAAATTATAATTCAAAGTATAGTTGCGATTTTTGAATATGCTAATACTGATTGGATAACTTGTAATTAACTAGCGACTAAAATAAGTAGTCTTTATATGGATCAAGGTGTTCGTATCATATCTCGAATAGTAAAGCGTGCAGGGCTAAGCTTTTGGATGAGATATTGCGGAATAGGAGGCGGGCTACCTTGTATAAGGTTTGCTAATATTTCGCTACACAAAGGCGTGTAAGCCAGTCCCCGTGAACCATGGCCAATATTGATATAGAGCCTAGGATAGTAACTGCCCGCTATATTGATGGTCTGTCTGCCATTTTTACGTAATGCGCCGAAGTGTGTGTGTAATTCTACATCAATAGGCACTGCACCGACGATGGGTAAATAATCGGGTGTCACGCAACGGAAGCTGGCTCGTCCATCTAGCTTCGCTGTCTTTTGTTTAATGTCATGATTAGTGGAAATGTAGTCATGACTATTTATGATGTCGGGGGTTTGTTGTGCGATATTGTGGATATTGTGCTGATGATCAATTGGATCTAAAGCGGGGTTATCATTGTGTAAATTAAAACTGGCGCCTAAGCAATGATTACCTTGGCTAGCGGGGGCGATGTAGGCTTTGCCGCACACAACGGTATTTAGTTGCTCCGATATATCCGTTGATGGATAGTGACTAACTTGGCCGCGAATCTGTTTCACCGGTAATGTATTGGTTTGTGTAAACTGCGTCGCGTCGTAAGCGTTAGCAATGACCACAGCATCAAATATTTGTGTAGATGAGTTATCGTTTACGGTTGAGCGTGTGTGTAATCTCCAATGTGTACCATGTTGCTGGAGTTCGGTGATTTTCGTATGCGATACAATGCTGATGTTAGGATGTTGTATTAACCATTCGCACAGCTTGGGAGGATTTATCCACCCTAATTTAGGGAAATAAAGCGCGGGATAGTCGATTCGGGTATTTGCGATAACGCTTGCTTCTTCAGCGGATACATGGCGCAGATTATCGGTATCGTTAACCACTTCGCCTGCTATTTTTTGATGCGCTTGCTGGATTTTTTGCGTTAGACTGAGCTGTAATACACCACAAGCGTTTCCTGCATCGCTATTATTCTTATCCTCTTTATTATTTGTTGCCGGGTGCTTGCTGTCGCGCCTCCAGTAATCGCTATAAAACGATTGGGCGTAGCGTAAGCTGTAGCGATTCATTTCGCCTAAAGGGTCGCCACTGGCAGATAATTTTCCGTATACGATGCCTTGAGCATTTCCCGATGCTTCGGCAGCTAATGTATCCGCTTTTTCAAACAGTGTTACCTGATAGCCTTTTTTTGCTAAGGCATGAGCGGTATGACACCCTGCAAGTCCACCTCCAACAATGGCGATGTGTTTACCTGTCGGGACAGTTTGGTAATTATTGATCAGTGCCCACGTCGATAAGCGTTGAGTGGTTTTTATTTTTTTGGGGGGAGATGTTGTGTCAATTTCGTTAGTTAAGTTTTGGTGTGTTGGTGTGTTTTTTTGCGCGCTCTGTTGAGGATATTCTGCTGTTAACATTTCTCTTTTTTTACCATATCCCGGCACTTTTTTTAATGTAAACCCTTCGCTTAATAAGCCTCGCTTTACAACACCTGCAGCAGTAAATGTTGCAATGGTAGTTTTGATATAACTGAGCTTTTTGATGGTAGTAAATAGCTCGGGTGTCCACATGTCGGGGTTTTTCGATGGTGAAAAACCATCTAAAAACCACGCGTCAACACCACGCCATTGTCTGGAGTCTGTTTCATAAGATGTTGGTTTGGAATTTTGTGTTTCGGCTGGCAATGTATCAGGGGTTTCAGTTTCCAATAATGTACGCGCTAGGAGCTGTTTTAAGCCTAAAGTAGCATCGCCAATAAGCAGCGATAAATAGATGGTTGGTGTGACCTGAAAACGATAATAGTCGGCTTGTTCTGTTGATCGAATTGTTTGATTAAGCGGGATGGTATTTGGGTAAACCTTCAGCAGAGAAGAGGTGTGTATTTGTAATTCCGGCCATAAAGTAGCGGCTTGAGCAATGGTATGTTTTGTTAGGGGGTATTTTTCGGTGCTCACAAAGTGTAGTTGCGCTGTTTTGGGTGCAGTCTGTTCCCAGAGAGCGCAGCAAGCAAGAAAATTTAGGCCTGTTCCGAAGCCAGTTTCTGCAACAGTGAAAACGGAATTTTCCGATAGATTTGAAAAACGTTGCTGCAAATGATTTTGTTGTAGAAAAACATAATTAGTTTCTGCCAGTCCATTTTCGGTAGAAAAGTAGATGTCATCGAAATGATTGGAAATAGGCTGGCCTTGGTCATTCCAATGAAGTGTATCTGTCATTACTATACCGTTATCATTTTTGGTTTTTCTATCGTTGGGACGTTTATAGGTGTTAATGCTGCGTGTGGAAATAAGCTTGAATTAAGAGGATAAGGTGAAGTGTGTTTTTAGTTCATCACACCATGTGCTAATACGCTCATCGGTCTGGTCAAATTCATTTTCGTCATCTAGTGCTAGGCCGAAAAAATACTGCTTATCTTCGGTTAGGGCCTGTGACTCGGTAAATTCATACCCTTTGTTCGGCCAATAACCAATAATGTTGGCTCCTTGAACTAACACCTTGTTATGTAAGTAGCCCATAGCATCTAAAAACCACTCGGGGTAACCTACTTGGTCTCCTAGGCCATATAAGGCAACGGTTTTTCCAGATAGGTTAACCGTATCTATATCATCCCAGTGGTCTTCCCAGTCTTCCTGTAGCTCGCCGTAATCCCAGGTGGGAATGCCTAAGATAAGTTGTTGATAATGCTGCATCTCGCTAACAGGAGTGTCCGCGATATTCATAACATCCATCGCGCCGTTATCGAACTGCCGCTGAATTTTCTCTGCAGCCATTTCGGTGTAGCACGTGGAGCTACCGTAAAATAATCCTATGGGTGCTTTTTTCATGCTGAATCATTCTCGTAAGGTGTTATTGAGCCATTATCGTATAGTCTATGCGTAATATTAGGTTGAATGTATAAACCCTTGCTGTCGCCATGATTCGTAAACAATAACGGCAACGGAATTCGATAAGTTCATACTACGGCTATTTTCTGTCATGGGAATACGCACTTGTTCAGTCATCAGGGTATGGTAAAGCACGTTATCAGGTAAGCCACGAGTTTCAGGACCAAAAACAACATAATCATCATCCGCAAATTCGATGTCGTGATAGTAGCGTGTGCCTTTTGTGCTGATAGCGAATAATCGCTTAGGCGCTGTCTGCGAGATAAACTCATCCCAGTTCTCGTAAGTCCTCATGTCTTGCCATTCACCGTAATCCAAGCCAGCACGGCGTAATTTTTTGTCATCTAAATCAAAGCCAGTAGGTTTAATAATGTGTAACAAGCAACCGGTATTAGCCGCTAGCCGAATGACGTTCCCTGTATTTGGCGGTATTTCTGGCTCAAATAGAACGATATTGCAAAGAGGCATAATGTGCTGTTCTCTTATTTTGGTGTTGATTAGAAAGGATAAATGATGAAGGTGAAAAATCAAAGAAGGAGATTATAGACAATTTTACGGTGTCAGAGAACGATTACTTCTGTGCCAACGATATATTAGATGTAGTTGTTTTACCTAATATTCCTTTGAATAACTTAGGCATTGTAACGATTCTAGAGAAAATCTATTTCTTAGCTACACTTATAGTGAATATCTTAATTTATCACTAATGTTCATATTTTTATGAATAGGTGAATTGGAGGGCTTAGGAGTCAATTTTTGATGGGGCTCATAAGTGTTTTACATAAGTTAGCAGCATGTTGTCTATTGATAATAGCCACGCTGGGAGAAATATAATGGATATGATGAGGTCTGATTTTGGTGAGTTGCAGTTAGATGCGAAGCTGATTGACTCTTCGAAGGTAATAGAAGGTTATATCTACTTGTCTGAAGAGCTTGTTGACCAAAAACTGTTAGAAAAAAAGAAACAAGTACGACTCAATTATTGGTTTCTATTGTTATTTATGTCTGCGGCTCTATTTGTTTGGTATCACCAGTTATTACCTGTTAGGAATGAGCCTTTAGTGTCTTATCATCAAGTACCCGCTTTAGGTGAAATGCTGTCTGATACATTAATAGAGGAAAGCCCAAAAACGGCCGATATTGGATCATCAAATCTGCCGCTAACGCATGAACATATTATCCCCTCAAACATTGAGAAGTTTATTGATGCAGGATTACTAGTAGAAGAGGCTGTTTTAGATAGCTCCAAAATCGTTCTAGAAGAGGTGCTACCCGCGACGAGTGGTTCGGTTAATATTGAAAAAATACTCGCATCTGGTAATAGTTTATTTAAACGCGATAGATTGATGTCTCCTCCAGAACATAATGCTTTTGCACGCTACGAAAAAGTATTATCTATTGATCCTACGCACAAAGAGGCGCTCAAAGGTATTGAGAACATTGTGGCTCGTTATGTGTATTTTGCAGACTCCGTCATTGCCAAAAATGAAGGGTATAAAGTGCCTGGGCTTGTAAAAAGAGCTTACCAGGCAGGTGAAAAATATATGGATGTTTCGGTTATTATTCAGCAGTTTTCTCGTTATTTGTCAGACGACTCTATTTTTTTAGAAGAAGAAAATGAAGTGGCAAAGGATGAAGTGACGGAGACACCAGAAGGCAGCAGTGATGATACGATCTTTATTGCAGATCAAAAAGTAGCTGCCGCCGCACTAAGCTTATATCAGGATAAACGTATCGATTCAGCAGAACAAGTATTAGAAAATTTCACACGTCTTTCAGGGTTTTGGGGCGGTTCGAATGATTTGCTATTAAAAATATACTTGTCTGGTGGTCAGTATGCGAAGGCAGAGAATCTCATTTATGAAAGCAAAGCCTTGGATACGCATCAGTTTACAGAAAAAGCAGCTAGAATTATTATGGCTCGAGGTGATAATCAAGGTGCGTTAAATATGTTAATGGCACACCGCCCTGAATTTTTATCTAATCAAGATTACTACACCTTACTAGCAAGCTTACATTACAAAACAGGTGATTTTAATCGCTCCGTTTATTGGTATCGTCAGCTACTAAGTGTTGATCATCAGAGTGCTAGGTTATGGTTAGGTTTAGCTGTGTCTTTAGATAACCTAAATCAAGTAGATGATGCTTTACAGGCCTTTAGTTATGTACGTTTACATGCGAATAATCAACCTGCAATTAAGCACTATATTAATGAACGACAGCTTGCGCTTGCAACGTATTGATCGTGGGTTGTTAACATTTGATAAGCATAATGCTATAAACTTGCGTATTATAGGCGTTCTTACTAATAACCCTTGTGGTGTCTTTTATAGCGATTCTCGAACCCTATAATGATCCCTCATTTATGGCAACTTTCGTACCCACTCATGCTTATTCAATAGCGACTAAAATACAGTGATTATTCCAGTAGAACAAATTAATACCGATACATTAGACAGCTTAATAGAGTCCTTTATTACTCGTGAAGGCACTGATTATGGCGTTAATGAAATTACTTTAGAAGATAAAGTCCGACAGATTAAGAAGCAATTGCGGGCGGGTGATATTGTGGTTGTATATGATGCTGCAAGTGAGTCAGCTAATATTATGAGTAAAGCCCAATATACAGAATGGGCTTCTACCTAATATACCTCAGTGGGTATTGCCATTAGTCGTTTGGCTCTTATGTAAGCGATCAGCTTCTTCTCCAACTTTAATCCATTGTTGCAATATATAGGACATGATTTGTTTGCGTTCTGTAAAACAATCATTAGATGTGTCTTTTAACCACTCATTTCCAATGCTCGTGAGCTCTTCTATAATTTGGTTAACCGTATTTAAGTCTAATTCAATAGTCACTTCGCCAATGGCATATCGTGATTTTGCCGATAAGGGTAATGCTTCACATAAAGCTGATCCACGCCCATTGAGGAGTTTGTGGGTCAGAAAAAGTGATTGGGAATCAATGCGACTATATATGCTCACTGGTTTTGAATGTTAACCTACGTTGATGTGAAAGAAACAAGTATTAATGTTGTTATTATTAAGTCTAGTTAACAATGGTAAAATAACGAGATTATTTATCAAAAAATACAGTAAAAAAGAGTGTTATGAGCAATACAATACAGTTAGATACATCCGGTTTACTTTGTCCTGAGCCAGTGATGATGTTACATAAAGCAATAAGAAGTATGGAGGCAGGGGACGTTGTTGAGTTAATAGCAACAGACCCATCGACAGAACGTGATGTGCCCAAGTTTTGTCATTTTTTAGGTCATATTTTACGACAGCAAAAGAGTGATGAAGTAGCCTATTATTACACTATTGAAAAAGTATAGGTTTCAGTCTCGAAAAAACCAAGGTACAGAGGTAGCCACTTATTCTGTAGGCTCATCATCTGCTAATAGCGATATTGCGGCAATGGCCTCTGGGTCCTTAGATTTGATCTTGTTGGCAATATGATGTTGGAAAAAGTATTTAAATTTAGAGTGATTATTTGCTGAATATAGACAATCATCGCCTGGTAGTACCGGGGTTGATATCACCTTTTCTTGATCTGCAAGCATTCCTTCCATTCTTCCGTCATTAAACAGGCGCCAGCTAATAATCTCTACAAGAGTAACGCTTTGAAATCCGTCATCAGAAAGAATGGCGTGTGTACCGATAGTATCTGGAATTTCTTGAATAATGTCGTCTGGATTATCTGAGTGATACTCGTAGTATTCTGCCGCTGTTTCTAATTCCGCTATTTTATGGATGGGAGCATCATCGAAAATATCGTCAATACCAGGGTCATAATAGCCTTCCCACTGCCCATTGAGAGGGTCACAAATGTCGGTGCAGGCGATTAATTGATTCAGCCAAGGCACAAGCCCAACGACTTCTCCATTCGCTCTCAGGCCCCAGCAAAGCACCTGTAAGCTAAATAACTTACCATCTGAAATATCATTAGAGTAGAGCATCTCTAACCCATCTAACTCTGGCGCTAGCCGAACAAATCGTAGGTCTTTTAAATCAGTGAGCGACTTACCGCTGAAGAGATCAACGACATTATCATTTTGTGTAGGATCATCTGGAGTTTTCATAAGCACACCTATAAAAACAGAACGTAAAAATAAAAAAAGGTAAGTGAATTGCTTCACTTACCTTTAAATGTATATCTAGATGCTTAAAATTACAACTTAAAACTGCCTAAAGTTTATATTCTAAAGGCACTTAGTTAGTATGTAAATTAAATGATTTGACTCAAGAATAGCTGTAAACGATCAGTTTCTGGCTTATCGAAGAACTCATGCGGAGTGTTTTCTTCAACAATTTCACCGCCATCCATGAAGATAACACGGTCAGCAACCGTCTTAGCAAAACCCATTTCATGTGTTACACAAATCATGGTCATGCCTTCTTCATCGGCTAGCTCGATCATTACATCAAGTACTTCTTTAATCATTTCTGGATCAAGTGCTGATGTCGGCTCATCAAACAGCATGATTTCAGGTGCCATACACAGAGAGCGGGCAATCGCTACACGCTGCTGTTGGCCACCAGATAATTGCCCAGGGAATTTTAGCGCTTGATCAGGAATCTTAACGCGCTCTAAATATTTCATCGCTGTCGCTTCAGCTTCTTCTTTAGGCTTCTTTTGTACCCAAATTGGACCAAGTGTTAAGTTTTCTAAAATAGTGAGGTGTGGGAATAGGTTGAAGTGTTGGAACACCATACCCACTTCGCGACGAATACTTTCGATGTTTTTAACATCATCAATCATTGGAATGCCGTTAACAATCAATGAACCTTGCTGGAACACTTCTAAGCGGTTAATACAGCGAATCATGGTAGATTTACCTGATCCAGAAGGCCCACAAACTACGATGCGCTCGCCTTTTTTGACGGTTAGGTTAATGTCTTTTAATACGTGAAAGTTGCCATACCATTTGTTCATGTCTTCAATGACAATGATATTTTCGCCTTTTTCTATCTTTTGTTTTGTTGCTTGATTATTTGTAGTCACAAATACACCCTCTATTAAATTTTAGTTTCTATGGCTAGTTTCTAGTTTTCTTTCGATGGAATTACTTATCATCGACATGCTGAAACAGCAAATCCAGAAAAGAAGCGCCACAAATACATAACCTTCAGTTGAATGACCACCTAACCAGTTTGAGTTGGTTAAAGCAGCTTGCGTTGTACTTAATATTTCAAAAATACCGATGATCAATAAGAAAGTTGTATTTTTGAATAGCATGATAAATGTTGCCAAGATGTTAGGCATAGATATCTTAATATTCTGAGGCAAGATAATAAGCAGGTTTTTCTGCCAATAGCTCAAGCCAATTGAATCCGCTGCTTCGTATTGCCCTTGAGGAATCGCTTGGAAACCACCGCGGAACACCTCAGCCATATAGCCAGACATAAACAGAATAAGAACGATCCATACGCGAATCAATTTGTCTACATTGGTTCCTTCTGGAAAGAAGAGGGGTAGCATTACCGAGCCCATAAAAAATAGTGCTAATACAGGAACCCCACGGAAGAACTCAATTAAGATAACGCAAACGGTGCGTGCAAAAGGCATTTCTGAGCGACGTCCTAATGCCCATAAAAAGCTTAAAGGGAATGCAACAATGATACTTGCTGCAGCCATAAGCACATTCAACGCGAAGCCACCCCAATAATCAGTGCTTACATGCTCTAAGCCTAGTAATTTACCGTTTAGGATAATGATCCATATAAAAGGTAGTACTAAGAACAATGGAATAGCAATTTTGTTCCGGTAGTCTTTGGGTAGTTTGGTTGCAGCATAAATAACAGCAAAAAGAGAGATGACGCAAATATTCACTCTCCATAGCTCGCCATCAGTATAACTACCGTACATTAGTTGTTGAAACCAAGCTTTAGTAAATACCCAGCAAGCACCATCACCAACGCAAGCAGCTTGTGTCGCTCCTGCAAAATTTGCTGACCAAAAAAACCAATCAAACAACGCAGGTATAATCGAAACAAGGAACGCAACAAAAACGACTGTGCATGCTGTGTTAAGAATTGAGGAAAATAGGTTTTCTCTCATCCAGGCTACGGGACCTGCTGCCGACGACGGGGCCGGTTTTGCAGGTTTTGCAATAAACTCTTTCATATTCATTAATACCTTATGTCTATTTTCTTTCAGTCAATGCAACGCCGCCATTCATGAAATTCATGATGACTGACACAAGCATATTGATGGCAAAGTAGGCTGCCATCGTCATAAAGACAATTTCAATTGCCTGACCCGTTTGGTTAAGAGTTGTACCAACAAACACAGTAAATAGGTCGGGATAACCAATTGCTGTTGCTAGAGTAGAGTTCTTAATTAAACTTTGGTATTCACTATTGAGCAGGGGAATAATCACTCTCATCGCTTGAGGAACGATGATAAGAGACATAATGCGCTTTTCTGGAAGTGCGATACTTCTGGCTGCTTCAGTTTGACCGTGTGGCACAGATTGAATGCCCGCTCTTACTGCTTCTGCAATAAATGCAGCACCATATACAGACAATGCAAGTGTTAGCGCCATTAATTCTGGGATTACGGTTACACCACCGGCAAAGTTAAAGCCTTGTAGTGACGGGTAATCAAGAATGAAGGGGGTTCCTAATATTAGATTTGTTATTAAAGGAAGACCAACAATAAGACCAATTGCAGTTATGAATACAGGGAATTGTTGACCTGTCTCATCTTGTCGCTTTTTCGCCCACTTTTTAATAATAATAGCCGCAATAACTGCAATGGCTAAGGCTGCATGAACAAAGCCTGAACCTGATTCACCAACAATAGCTGGAAAATAAAGACCGCGGACATTTAAAAAGAATGCTTCACCGATATTAATACTATCTCGAGCGCCGGGTAAGGCAGCTAAAACAGCGAAATACCAGAAAAATACTTGTAAAAGTAGTGGAATATTACGGAATATTTGCACATAAACAATAGACATTTTATGCAATAACCAGTTTTTAGAAAAATAAGCTATACCGATAATAAAGCCTAAAATAGTCGAGAAAAATATACCGACAATACTGACTAGGATTGTATTCAACAAACCGACAACAAAAGTTCTACCATAAGTATAGGTTGCATCATACGGCACTAATGACATCAGGATATCAAAACCAGCAGTTTCAGTTAAGAAACCGTAACCACTTTTAATCCCTAGGGCTTCCATATTTGCTATGGTATTGGAAACAATACCGTAGAAAAAATAGCTAAGTCCTGCGAGTAATAAAAATTGGTAAACGAGAGATCGGTTTTTAGGATTGTTAAAGAAAGAAGGAGATTTTTTTACAAGTTGTTCATTTGACATAATTTAGTATTTCATAAAATTATTATAACAAATAATACAAAGGGGCCTATTAGCCCCTTTGTATTTACCTATTCACGAGAAATTAACGAATTGGTGAAGAATAAAGAATACCACCTTTATTCCACTGTGCGTTTAAGCCACGTGCAATTTTAAGAGCTGAACCTGAACCAACATTACGCTCGAAGCTTTCAGAGTAGTTACCTACTTGCTTAACGATGTTGAATGCCCAATCTTCAGATAGACCTAGTTTCTCACCAGCGCCACCTTCAGCACCTAATAAACGTTTTTGTTCTGGAGAACCACTTGCTTTAGCAGTGTCTGCACTAGCAGAATCAACGTTTAAGAACTCAGCTTCAACCATAGCCATTAATGACCAACGAACAACGTTGAACCATGCATCGTCACCTTGACGAACAACAGGGCCTAGTGGCTCTTTAGAAATCACTTCCGGTAATACGATTGCAGCACTTGGGTCTGTAAGACCGATACGTAGTGCATAAAGTTGAGATTGGTCAGACGTCAATACATCACAACGGCCGCTTTCGAAACCAGAACGCGTTTGATCTGACGAATCAAATGTTACTGCTTTATAGCTCATGCCATTAGTACGGAAATAATCAGCTAGGTTTAACTCAGTAGTTGTACCCGCTTGAATACAAACCGCAGCACCGCCAAGTTCTAGAGCACTGTTAACGCCCAACTTTTTAGATACCATAAAACCTTGACCGTCATAATAGTTTACGCCAGCAAAGTTTAGACCTAGAGAGGTATCACGAGTGTGAGTCCAAGTAGTGTTACGAGATAAAATGTCAATTTCACCAGACTGAAGCGCAGTGAAACGCTCTTTAGCAGTCAAAGGCTTGTATTGAACTTTAGATGCATCACCAAGAACCGCAGCTGCAACCGCTCGACATACGTCAACGTCTAGTCCAGACCATCCGCCTTTCTCATCTTTCTGAGAAAAACCTGCAAGACCTGTACTAACACCGCAAGATAAAGCGCCACGTGCTTTCACATCATCAAGTGTACCTGCTTGAGCGCCTAAAGCGACAAGGGCTAAACCACCAGCAACGATTGTTGAAAGTTTCTTCATTAGATTTCTCCTGATTATTAAAGTTATTATAGTAAAGTTAAACAAAAATTTTTAAATAAGACGCATGCGCTTATTCATATAATGTTGTCAGACGAATACGATGTTCGACTGGAAGCAGAGATCAAAGATATACTTCTTAGTACTTTATTGTTACCACCTTATTTAGGTGCTTACTGAAAAAATATCAACTTCTGTATCGAAGAAGATGTTTGTTTATTATCCAGTTAGCGCTCAAATGGTGCAGATCATTATATCTATTACGATACGTTAGTACATCTAAAAATGAAGATTTTTTGCTTTTTTCTCTGTTTATTTTGCGCTTTCCTCTGTTTGTTTTGGCGTTTATTGTTGTTTTTTTGTCATTTTAGTAGGTTTTTAAAAGGTTTTTAAAAGGTTTTTTGGTTTTTTTGTGTGTTAAAGCGACAAGTTTTTTTAGATTAATTTTTCGTAAGCGTCTCTATCTAACATCGATTCGATATCGGATAAGTCGCTTATTTGTAATTTAAACAACCATCCGTCAGACTCTGGTGTGTTGCTGACGATCTCTGCATCATCGATGAGTGCTGTATTAACTTCTACTATGCGTCCATTACACGGTGCTAATACTTCACCAGCTGCTTTTACCGATTCAATGACCACAACTTCGTCACCAGTACTTACTTCATCAGCGACATCGGGTAGTTCCACATATACCAAGTCACCTAACTGTGTTGTGGCGTGTTCGGTAATACCCACGGTGGCAATATTGCCATCTATTTCTAACCATTCATGATCTTCTGTATATTTTCTCATTCTATTTACCTTTATAGAGTTAACATTCAACGATATTGACGGGTACTTCTAATACATTAATGGCAAGTCCACCTCTAGAGGTTTCCTTATATTTATCTCTCATGTCTCTGCCTGTGTCGCGCATGGTTTTGATAACTTTGTCTAGCGACACAAAATGCGAGCCATTACCAAGCAATGCCATACGGCAAGCGCTGATGGCTTTTATGGATGCCATCGCGTTACGTTCGATGCAGGGAACTTGCACTAATCCACCGATAGGGTCGCAAGTGAGTCCAAGATTATGTTCCATACCAATTTCTGCTGCATTTTCGACTTGCTCTGGTGTGCCACCCATGACTTCGCAAAGCGCACCAGCAGCCATCGAACAAGCGGAACCTACTTCGCCCTGACAACCTACTTCAGCACCGCTAATAGAAGCATTCTTTTTATAGAGTGTTCCGATGGCGGCGGCGGTGAGTAAAAACTTGGTTAACCCTTCGTTATTGGCGTGAGGCACAAAGTTTTTATAGTAGTGCATGACCGCGGGGATAATCCCTGCGGCTCCATTGGTGGGTGCGGTGACAATACGACCACCTGCCGCATTTTCTTCGTTGACGGCTAGCGCGTACAAAGTCACCCAATCGGTGACAGTTAATGGGTCATTCAAGCCTTTTTCTGGGTTGCCACTTAATTGCTGATAAAGTTGTGGTGCCCGGCGGGGGACATTTAAGCCCCCTGGTAATATACCGGTAGCATTGCAGCCATTTTTAACCGACTGCGCCATCACATCCCAAATGCTTATCAATTGCGATTTCACAATATCGACGTCAGTGTTAACCGATTCGTTGTGTAGCATTAATTCGGATATGGATAACCGGTGTGTTTTACAAAGTTCGAGCAGCTCTTTAGCGCTAGCAAAATCGTAAAATTCATCGCTTTTGTGCGTGTCTACTAAGGGAGTTTCTGCGGTAATAGCTTCATCGTCATGAACAAAGCCACCGCCGACAGAGTAGTACCTCTTTTCCAAAAGAGTATTTCCTTGATTGTCGAAAGCAATAAATTGCATTCCATTGGAGTGAAGAGGTAAGCTCTTTTTGCGATTGAGTATAAGGTCTGTTTCGTAGTCGAAATCAATACTGTGCTTTTTATTGAGCGATAATTTCTGCTCTTCTTTTATGACAGCAACTCGATTACTAATAACGCTGACGTCAATTGTTTCGGGAGATTCGCCTTCTAGGCCCATTAATACCGCCTTAGGTGTGCCGTGCCCCTTTCCAGTAGCGCCTAATGAACCAAACATTTCAGCTTTTATTCGACGAACACTATCTAATAAGTGTTCATCTTCGAGTGATGCTAAAAACATTGCCGCAGCTCGCATAGGGCCAACCGTATGTGAGCTTGAAGGGCCGATACCGACAGAAAACAAATCAAATGTGCTAATAAACATAATAATGTCTCGTGTGTTTATGCTTGATAAACAGGGAAAGTTTCACATAGTGCAACGACTTTCTTTTGCACTTCTATAATCACATCTGCATCGCTTGGGTTGGCAAGTACTTCACACATCCAAAGAGTAAGCTGTTTAGCTTCCGTTTCTTTCATACCACGAGTCGTGATAGCGGCTGTACCAATGCGAATACCGCTGGTGACAAAGGGCGATTGTGGATCATTGGGTACGGTATTTTTGTTCACGGTGATGTTGGCAGAACCCAATGCAAGATCGGCTTCTTTGCCAGTCAGACCCTTGTCGATTAAATCTAATAAAAACAAATGATTGTCAGTGCCGTTAGAAACGACTTTGTAGCCTTGCTCAATAAAGGTATCGGCCATGGTTTGAGCATTAGCAATGACTTGTTTTTGATAATCAGCAAAGGCGGGTTGTAAGGCCTCTAAGAAGGCCACCGCTTTTGCGGCGATCACGTGCATTAAGGGCCCGCCTTGAATGCCGGGGAATATCATAGAGTCAAATTTTTTCGTAAATTCAGGCTCTCTTTTCGATAAAATTAGACCACCGCGAGGGCCGCGTAATGTTTTGTGAGTAGTGGTAGTGACCGCATCAGCAAAAGGGAGAGGGTTAGGGTAAAGGCCTGCGGCAATTAGGCCGGCAACATGTGCCATATCCACTAATAAATAAGCCCCCACTTTGTCAGCGATATCACGGAACTTACTCCAGTCCATTGTGCGAGAATACGCAGAGAAGCCAGCAACAATCATTTTGGGTTGATGTTCTACGGCAAGCGCTTCAATGTTGTCATAGTTAAGTTCGCCGCTATCTGCATCAATACCATACTGTACGGCATTATAAATTTTTCCCGAAAAGCTTGGCTTTGCACCGTGAGTAAGATGACCGCCATGATCTAGGGATAAACCTAATATAGTGTCGCCAGGCTGCAATAAAGCCATATAAACCGCAGCATTGGCTTGTGAGCCAGAGTGTGGTTGTACATTCGCGTACTCAGCACCAAACAGTTTTTTAGCGCGATCAATGGCAAGTGATTCCACCACATCTACATGTTCACAACCGCCGTAATAGCGTTTATTTGGGTAACCTTCGGCATATTTATTGGTTAATACCGAGCCTTGTAGAGACATCACTGCTTTGCTGGCATAGTTCTCTGATGCAATAAGTTCAATGTGATGCTCTTGACGTGTTTCTTCTTTTTCGACTGCGTTAAATAGCTCGGGATCAAATGTACTTAATTCTGGGTTATGTGAAATCATGCGTTTTCTCCAGTTTATTCTTTACGCGTAAATATATAAATATTTGGCGCAGGGGATAGATTCCGGCGTTTGCCGGAATATGAGGTAATACACTTAAGTAAAAATTGTTGCTAAAAGTATTAAGTGAAAATGTCTATTCGTAAGATGAAATAGGCAGACACGAACACTGTAAGTTCTTATCGCCATAGGCATTATCTACTCGGCCAACGGGAGCCCAGTATTTACTTGTTTTTAGTGCAGGCAATGGATAAGCGGCTTGTGTGCGAGAGTAGGGTTTTTCCCATTCATCAGCAGTAAGCACTTCGGCAGTATGGGGTGCATTGCTCAACACATTGTCTTCGACTGAAACTGTGCCAGATTCGACTTCAGCGATTTCTTTGCGAATCATTAGCATGGCATTGATAAAGCGATCTATTTCTGCTTTGGATTCGCTTTCTGTTGGTTCAATCATTAATGTGCCAGACACGGGAAACGACATAGTAGGCGCATGGAAACCGTAATCAATGAGGCGTTTGGCCACATCATCTACACTTACACCGCAGCCATCTTTAATAGGGCGTAGATCAATAATACATTCGTGAGCGACTAGGTCGTTTCTGCCGGTATACAGTACGGGGTAGGCATCGCTTAGTTGCTTGGCAATGTAGTTACCATTCAGTATGGCGACTTCGGTTGCGTCTTTTAGGCCTTCTGCGCCCATCATTTTGATGTACATCCACGTGATCGGCAGAATACTTGCGCTGCCCCATGCGGCAGAGGCTACTGCTCCCACAGCAGAGGATTCTTTATTGGTGTAGTGGCCGGGTAAAAATGGTTCTAAGTGTTTACCAACACCAATAGGGCCAACGCCTGGGCCACCACCGCCGTGAGGAATGCAGAAGGTTTTATGTAAGTTAAGATGCGAAACGTCACCGCCAAATTTGCCCGGCTGGCAGACGCCCACCATGGCATTAAGGTTCGCGCCATCAATATACACTTGACCGCCGTGACCATGAATAATATCGCATATTTCTTGAATAGCCTCTTCAAACACGCCATGAGTAGACGGGTAGGTGACCATTAATGCGGCAAGGTTTTCGCTGCATTCTTCGGCTTTAGCGCGAAGGTCGTCAATATCCACATTGCCTTCGTTATCGCATTTCACAACGACGACACGCATATTACAGAGTTGAGCAGATGCAGGGTTGGTACCGTGAGCGGAGCTAGGGATAAGGCATATGTTGCGATGACCTTCTCCGCGACTTTCGTGGTAAGCCTCTATTGCGAGTAAGCCTGCATATTCACCTTGTGATCCTGCATTAGGTTGTAAAGACATCGCATCATAGCCGGTAATCTCACATAACATACGCTCGGTTTCTTCAATCATCGCTTTGTATCCGATGACTTGATCCGCAGGGACAAATGGATGGATGTTGGCAAACTCTGGCCAGCTAATAGGCATCATTTCTGCGCTAGCATTCAGCTTCATTGTGCACGAGCCCAGTGGGATCATCGCGCGATCTAAGGCGATATCTTTGTCTGATAATTTGCGTAAATAACGCATCATTTCAGTTTCAGAATGATAAGTGTTGAAGACGGGGTGAGTAAGTACAGCATCCTGCCTTTGTAAGTGAGCGTCAATTCCTTCAATAGCCGTATGAGAGAGTTCAACGTCTTTCTCGGCAAAGATAGCCAATAACTGCTTAACGTGCGCTTCATCGCAGGTTTCGTCTAAAGAAACACCTAATGTGTTGCTATCAATTTCCCGTAGATTAATTTCGTGCGCTCTAGCGGCGGCGTGAATGGTGGCTGTTTGATCGCCAGTATGAATAGTTAGTGTGTCGAAGAAGCTGATGTTTTCTCTTTTATAGCCAAGTGAATCTACGCCGCTAGCTAACAAGCCGGTTAAGCGTTGAACGCGTTCGGCAATCGCACGTAACCCTTGTGGGCCATGATAGGCCGCGTACATGCTGGCAATAACGGCAAGCAATACTTGAGCAGTACAAATGTTGCTGGTGGCTTTTTCACGGCGAATATGTTGTTCACGGGTTTGCAGCGCTAGACGATAGGCTGGGTTACCGTGGCTGTCTTGTGATATGCCCACTAAACGACCCGGCAATGAACGCTTAAAGGCTTCGCGTGTTGCCATGTAAGCGGCATGAGGGCCACCAAAACCTAATGGAACACCAAAGCGTTGAGTGCAACCAATGGCAACATCTGCACCGGTTTCACCGGGCGATTTAAGTAACATTAAGCTAAGAATGTCAGCAGCCATGACTACGAGTGATTTGTTTTCGTGTGCGGTTTTCACTAAGTCACTAAAATCACGAATTTCCCCGTTGGCGCCCGGATATTGTAACAACCAGCCGAAATAATCATGTGAATCTTGTGTTAGCGGGTCGCCTATAACGATTTCGATGCCTAATGGCTTGGCGCGTGTTTTAACGACCTCGATGGTCTGAGGAAAACAGTTCTCATCAACAAAAAAAGCTTGGCTTTTAGATTTTGCCATACGCTTACAGAGCGCCATGGATTCTGCTGCAGCAGTGCCTTCATCTAAAAGTGAAGAACTAGATAAATCCATACCCGTTAGGTCGGTGATCATGGTTTGGAAGTTAATAATACCTTCTAATCGGCCTTGAGAAATTTCTGGCTGATAAGGAGTGTAAGCGGTATACCAAGCGGGGTTTTCTAATAAATTACGTTGAATCACATAGGGGGTGAAGCTGCCGTAATAGCCTTGACCAATGAGTGAGCGATAGACTTTGTTTTGTTTTGCTAGGCCACGCAGTTCAGCAATAGCGGCTTGTTCGCTCAAACCTTTGCCTAGATTTAGTGGTGATGCCGAATGTATGCCGGCAGGAACAACATCCCGAATAAAGCTGGCCATATCCTCATAGCCCAATGTGTTTAGCATAGACTGTTGGTCCGATAATTCGGGGCCAATGTGGCGCGCACTAAATTGATTGTTGTCGGTCATTACTGCTTCTCCTAGTCATGCGCACGGTTGACGTCGGTTGTGCGCATGGTTAACTATTAATAGTGTTTAAAAACGTGTTTTATTTATGCCTGTTCTTACCAGTGCCTATTTTACGTAGTGGCTCTCTTACTTAGTGCCTCTCTTACTTAGTGCCTAACCGCGAAAGTAACGCTGCTCTACAAAAGGCATTTTGCTGACGATAACGGGTAGTTTTTTACCGCGTACTAAGGCAAAGAGTTCGGTACCAAGAGCAGCAGATGTTTTATTTGCGTAGCCGATGGCAATAGGCTTATTGATAGAAGGACCAAATCCACCGCTAGTGACGACACCCACGGTATTGTCGTCGGCGTCAACCAATACCGCGCCTTCACGTACGGGTGCTCGCCCATCAATTAATAGACCTACGCGTTTGCGGTCTGAGCCTTTTTCGATAGATGCGAATATGTTGTCTGTCCCTAAAAAGCCGCCCGCTTTCGCGCCATCTGGGCGACGAGACTTGCTAATACTCCACAATAATGACGCATCAATAGGATTGGTTTCAGTATTCATATCATGGCCATATAAGCAAAGACCAGCTTCTAAACGTAAAGAATCACGAGCACCTAAACCAATGGCTTCTACGCAGTCAAAACTGAGTAATAAGCGAGCAACTGCATCGGCATGTTCATTGAGAATAGAGATTTCAAACCCATCTTCACCAGTATAGCCAGAGCGTGTGAAATAACACTCTACAGCAGTACCGTTGCAATCAACTGTTACAAAGCAACCGTGCATAAACGTTAACTCACAAGCGATAGGGGCGATCACTTCGGCAACGTTTTTAGCGCTAGGGCCTTGTAGAGCAACGAGTGCTCGTGATGAAAGAATCTCGATAGTGGCATTGGGCAAGTGCTTACGGAAGTGCGCAATGTCTTGTTCTTTGCAGGCTGCATTGACTACTATAAAGAAAGTGTCTTCTGCCCAGCGCGTGATAATCAAGTCATCTAAAATACCGCCATCTTCGTTCGTTAATAATGCATAGCTTTGCTGGTGAATGTCTAAAGCCCCCACATCTATAGGTAGCAGTTTTTCTAATGCTTCAACAATGCCATCGCCAGAAACGGTAAGTTGTCCCATATGTGAAACATCAAATAAACCGGCTTCTTTGCGGGTATGTAAATGCTCTGTTTTTACACCAGCAGGGAACTGTACAGGCATATCGTAGCCTGCGAAGGGCACCATTTTTCCGCCTAGCTCATTATGTAGTGCGTGTAGAGGGGTAACCTGAAGCTCTGTGGTAGTTTCTGACATGTCTAAACCCTTAATAAAAATGTGATCATTAGGTCATCCTATCGTTGAATGTGCATATAGTAAAATTAATAGTTATAATGTTTGCATTAATAATATTTATAGTTGGTGGGTAGTGATCGTATCTGCAACAGGATTTAGGTTAGAGCTTAGGTGAGAGTCTATGAAAAATATTCCTACAGAATTATTGAGGACCTATGTCACCGTAGTTGAATTGGGCGGTTTTACACAGGCAGCAGAATTACTAGGTAGAACACAGCCTGCGATTAGCTTACAAATAAAACGCTTGGAAACCTTGCTTGGCCAAACTTTATTGGTAAGGCTGGGTCAAAGAGTCGAGCAAAGTCATTCAGGTAAAACTATTTATAGCTATGCTAAGCGGATTCTTGCGTTAAACGATGAGGCATTAACACAATTTATGACCACTGCCGTTAAGGGTAATGTTCATTTTGGTGTTCCCAGCGAGTTTGCAACGACGATATTGCCAAAAATTGTTCGCCACTTTTCTGAAGCGTATCCCGATATCAGCCTTGAGGTTACAAGTGCTTTAAGTCAAGAGTTATTAGAAAAGCAGAAAAGTAAAGAGTATGGTAACTACGATTTGATCTTAGCTTCGCATTACGCGCCCATAGAAGGCGGTGAATTAATTAAAAATGATGATTTAGTGTGGCTGTCGAGCGAAAATCATGATGTACACCTGCAAGACCCCTTGCCATTAATTGTCGCGCCAGATGGGTGCCGTTACCGAGAGCGGGCAATAGAAGTATTGAATGCGAATAATCGTGCATTTAGAATTGTTTATACCAATTCAGATATAGGGGGTATTGAAGCCGCCTTAAACGAAGGCTTGGGTGTAACCGTGTTAACCAAAAGTACCGCGCCAGAACACTTACGGCAATTGCGCCCATCCGATAAATTACCGAAGCTGGGTACCATTGGCATTAGCTTGATTAGCCAATCGCAAGGTGCAAATAAAGCCACGCAATATTTAATTGATTATGTAAAAGCGTCTTTGTCATAAGTTTATTTTTTATATGAATTTCGGTAAATAAATAGTGAAACCTTCCTCTTCTATTATTGCGTCAAAAAATGAAAAGTCTGTTGTGGATATTGAACATAATTGTGACGATTTGATCGTGCTGTTTGAGAAAACTTTTTTGTTATCGCATCGCACTCGTTTACTTGGTGGGGGCGAGGAGCCAGAATATATTCCTGCGATTGATATTAATAGTGAACATACTATTGTTTTTACGCGTGACTATTTTGCCAGCGCGCTACACGAAATTGCACACTGGTGTATTGCTGGCGAGAGGCGTAGACAGTTACCGGATTATGGTTATTGGTATGCGCCCGACGGACGTACTGCAGATCAACAAAAAAAATTCGAGCAAGTAGAAGCAAAGCCTCAGGCACTTGAATGGTTGTTTTCTCGTGCCTGCGGTAGTATTTTTAAATTAAGTGCCGATAATCTTGATGGTGATGCCGATATTACCGATAGTTTTAAGAAGTCGGTGTTGCAAGAAGCTAAGCGTTACTGTCTTAATGTGAATAGCGCAAATGATGAAAGTAGGGCCGTCACGTTTGCTAAAGCATTAGCAGGCGATTATGGCTCGTCATTCAGTTTTTCTCCTGATGCATTTTTATTGGATCATCTAAATTGATTTTTACCTTTGTTAATATACCGTTAAGAATGAATACATATTTTATCGATATTTAGTTACTCTAAAAATCTTTGGCCGTATTTCTGGTGTATCGTGTGGAGCGCTACAAAGTTTTTGTATGGTTATTACTACTTTATTGCTGTTACTACGTTATGATTGTTACTCACTATTATGATTACTACTATTTATAACTATGATAGGTGAAGCAAAGCAATTGACGCCATCACCGGTTTTGCTTATAGATGCTTCGATCTATATATTCCAATATTATTTTTCGTTGCCTGATAACTGGTTTAGTGAAAATGAGTGCTATCCCACCGCAGCAGTATACGGATATACCACATGGCTAGTACGTTTATTAAAAGCAGAGCAGCCTACGCGTATCGCTGCCTGTTTTGATGAGAGCTTAGATCAGTGCTTTCGTAATGACATTTACTCAGATTATAAAAGCAGTCGCGCCTTACCCGATGACGCTTTAGCCTTTCAATTAAATGCCTGCCAGAAAATCACCCGGTTACTTGGAGTAGCTACCTATGCAAGTCATCGCTATGAGGCGGATGATTTGTTAGGTAGTTTGTACCGTATCTGCAGTCGTAGTAAAACGCCTATTGCTATTCTTACACGTGATAAAGACTTGGGTCAGTTGTTAAGGCGTCCTCAAGATTTCTTATGGGACTATGCGAAGCAGCAGCAATATGATGAGCAGGGTATTGCCGAAAAATTCTTGGTGCGTCCCGATCAGCAGATTGATTATCTGGCTCTTGTAGGTGACGCGATAGATGATATTCCTGGCGTGCCAGGTATCGGTGCAAAAACGGCGAGTGCTTTGCTAAAACACTATGGCAGTATCGACATTATGCTGTCGAAATTAGATGAGTTGCTGCTATCACCTCCTATAGGTGTTCGTGGCGCTCCTCGTATCGTAGCTAATTTACAGGAATATCGAGAGCAAATAGCTATAGCACAGCAGTTGGCGACTATCGTGACAAATTTGCCGTTAATCAGCAGTGTGAAAGAACTTGATAGGCAGAAAGTGGATCTATCAAAAGTGAATCGTTTGTGTCAGGAGATGGGCTTTCCCGCATTGAGTAAAACCATTGCGGCCATGTGTAATAAATATATGCCATAACATAGGTAGTAATCAGAATCGATTAAAGTGCCGGTTTTTCTTTTATGGTGAATAGCTCACAAGGTTTGCGCCTGTTATACTGCCGCCATTCTATTATTTAATGCTATTTAAACGACCAACGCTAGAGAAATTATGTTTCAAAATCTGACAGATCGCTTATCCAAATCCCTTAAAAAAATATCCGGTAAAGGCCGTTTAAGTCATGCCAATATTCAAGATGCCTTAAAAGATGTGCGTAAAGCATTGCTTGAGGCAGATGTTGCGTTGCCGGTGGTAAAAGGGTTTGTTGAAAAAGTCCGTAAGCGTGCGGTAGGACAGGAGGTAGCGCGTTCTTTAAACCCTTCGCAGCAATTTATTAAAGTAGTTCAAAGTGAGCTGACCGAGATGATGGGGGAGGCCAATGAAACGCTTAACCTAGCGGCGCAGCCACCAGCGGTTATCTTGATGGCTGGTTTACAGGGTGCAGGTAAAACCACCTCTGTGGCTAAGTTAGCAAAATATCTAAAAGAGCGCGAAAAGAAAAAGGTCATGGTAGTCAGTGCCGATGTGTATCGTCCGGCCGCTATCCAACAGTTAGAAACATTGGCGGGGCAGGTAGAAGCAGTATTTCATCCTTCGTCTACGGATCAAAAGCCAATAAACATCGCACAAGAAGCGATTAGTGCAGCGAAAAAACAGCACTTAGATGTGGTGATTGTCGATACGGCGGGTCGTTTAGCGATTGATGATGCGCTAATGGCCGAGATTCAAGGTTTACAAAAAGCGATTAACCCTATTGAAACCCTCTTCGTGATTGATGCGATGATTGGTCAAGATGCGGTGAATACCGCTAAGGCGTTTAACGATGCCTTACCGTTAACGGGTGTAATTTTAACCAAGGCTGATGGTGATGCTCGCGGTGGTGCTGCTTTATCTGTTCGAGCGACTACGGGCAAGCCGATTAAGTTTTTAGGTATGGGCGAAAAAGTGGATGCGCTAGAGCCTTTCCATCCCGATCGTGTTGCTTCGCGTATTTTGGGTATGGGGGATGTGTTATCGCTTATCGAAGAAGTTGAACGTACTGTCGATAAAGAAAAGGCGCAAAAGCTGGTTGATAAGGTTCAAAAAGGCACGCGTTTTGACCTTAACGATTTAAAAGACCAGTTTCAGCAAATGAGTAATATGGGCGGCATGGGCGCTATGTTAGAAAAAATGCCGGGCATGGGCAACATGAGTCAAATGGCCGAACAGGCCGATATGGGCGGCCAGTTTAAGAAAATGGAAGTGATTATCGATTCTATGACTAAAGCTGAGCGCAAAAACCCAGATATTTTAAATGGTTCACGTAAACGCCGTATTACCACTGGTTCTGGTACACAGTTGCAAGATTTGAATCGCCTATTAAAACAACATAAACAAATGGCGAAAATGATGAAGAAAATGAAAGGCGGCGGCATGGCAAAAATGATGCGCGGCCTTGGTGGGATGATGGGCGGTGGCGGTGGTATGCCCCCAGGAGGAGGTCTTCCTCCCGGTTTGGGGCGATAATATCTTTTCTCTAAGCGCTTTTGTCTGTTAAAGGCGCTTTTATTTCGTCTGTCAGTTTATTTATTTGCTCTCGTTATCCGTTTCCCATTATTTATTTCAAAGCATGTGGAAGAGGTTGACATGTTGTAGTGTTTATTTTCTCCGTTTTCTCCCTCCTATCTCTATACATAATCCATCAATTCCCGTAAAATACGCCGCCTTTCATCCCCTACATTGTGGGATGATGATTATATTTGTCTTGCCGTGAGGCAACGCTTTTCATTGAATTATAGGAATTAAACTAAGATGGTTACAATTCGCTTAGCTCGTGGTGGTTCTAAAAAACGCCCTTTTTACCATTTGACCGTTGCTGATAGCCGTAGAGCACGTGACAGTCGTTATATTGAGCGCGTTGGGTTCTTTAACCCTGTTGCTCGTGGTCAAGAAGAACGTTTACGTGTTGATAATACACGTGTTGATCACTGGATTAGCCAAGGCGCACAGTTATCTGACCGTGTAGCTAAATTATTGAAAGATCAAGCAAAAGCAGCCGCTTAATGCTGCTTTTAGAAAACACAGTTAAAAGCGCTATCAAGTAGTAGATATAATGTCTGATTTATTGAATGTTGGTCGCATTACGAGTGTTTTTGGTATTAAAGGGTGGGTTAAGATCCATTCGCAAACAGAACCGCCAGAAAATATTTTTAATTATCAGCCTTGGTATTTAAAAACTGCTCATGGTGTTAAGTCGATAGAGCTTGCTGATTGGCGAGCTCATGGCAAAGGTTTTGTTGCTCAAATAGTAGGAATTGATGATCGTAATGCCGCAGAGCTGTTATGCCCTGTGGATATAACGATAGAAAAGGACAAGTTAAGCGCGCTGGATGATGGTGAGTTTTATTGGCACCAGCTAGAAGGTTTGCGAGTAATGAGTCGTTTTTCCAATCAGTCTTACGATTTTGGCATCGTTAAAAAAATATTGCCGACAGGTGCTAATGATGTATTAGTAGTTGTAGGAGATGAACAAAGTATTGATCAAAGCGAGCGCTTGATACCTTATGTTCCAGATCAGTTTGTCAGTGATATTGATCTCGCCAATGGCGTGATGACTGTCGATTGGGATCCTGAGTTTTAGAATTGGGTTGTTAAGTGCAAGGCAAAGAGTAAGTGTTGAAAAGCGCTTTTACATTATCGAGGAATGAGTAATGCGTGTTGCTGTTATTACATTATTTCCAGAGATGTTTGCAGCGTTAACGGATTACGGAATTACGGGTAGGGCAGCGAAGAATGAGTTGCTAGCCATTAAAACCATTAACCCGCGAGACTTTACTCAAGATCGTCATCAAACAGTGGATGATCGCCCTTATGGGGGTGGTCCCGGTATGGTGATGATGATTGAGCCTTTAAAAGCCGCAGTAGATGCCGCTAAAACATGGTTAAGTGAAAACGATAAGCCATGTAAAGTAATGTATCTATCGCCTCAAGGGAACGTGCTGAATCAGTCTGGAGTCGCCAGTCTAGCGCAAGAAGTGGTATCACATAACTTCGTGTTAATAGCCGGGCGTTACGAAGGTATTGATGAGCGATTTTTACAAAGGGAAGTGGATGAGGAGTGGTCGATAGGTGACTATGTTCTCAGCGGAGGTGAGCTACCAGCAATGGTGCTGTTGGACGCGGTCATACGTTTATTGCCCAATGCATTGGGGCATCAAGATTCGGCAGCTGAAGATTCGTTTAGTGATGGGTTGTTAGATTATCCGCATTATACGCGCCCAGAAAACTACCAAGGTGACATAGTCCCTTCGGTATTGCTTTCGGGCAATCATGCAGCGATTAAAAAATGGCGATTAGAGCAATCGCTAGAACGGACGAAAATACGACGTCCGGACTTATTAGAAGATTAATATAAGTGAGATCAGAGCAAGCTTTTTTGGCTGTTGTTCCGCTTAGTATATTTTTGGGGTGAAAGTGTTTCTGACCCCCGTTATAGACGTTCTAGCTGTGAAGCTACATACCTTTATTTATTAGGAAGAAATCATGACTAACAAAATTATTCAGGAATTAGATAAAGAGCAAATCAAAACTGATGTGCCTGAGTTTTCACCAGGCGATACGGTTGTTGTTCAAGTAAAAGTAAAAGAAGGCACTCGTGAGCGTTTGCAGGCTTATGAAGGTGTTGTTATCGCTAAGCGTAATCGTGGTATTAACTCTGCGTTTACAGCACGTAAAATCTCACACGGTGTAGGTGTTGAGCGTACTTTCCAGCTTCACAGTCCGTTAGTTGATAGTATTGCCGTTAAGCGTCGTGGTGATGTACGTCAAGCGAAGCTTTACTACTTGCGTGAATTAACTGGTCGTGCAGCACGTATTAAAGAAAAGTTGGGTTAACTAAGGTTAGGTTAATCCACAAAGCTTTTTATATTGCTAAGTGGTTCCGAAGAACCGAAGCCTAGGCTTCGGTTTTTTTATGCCTGCTATATGGCTATACTGATGCTACACCAATATATGGCGCGCTAAGTTTCTGTTTCCACTTTGGCGCACTACATTTAATACATTAAAAAGAGCTGAGCTGTCTATGACTATTCAGGTGTTGTTAGAAACCATGTGGCAAGACTATTTACAGCTAAATCCAGAAGTGAATAATATTTACCGAGGGCTAGCGGCACTAAATGATAATGTCATCGTGAATGACCATATCGCGTTGCGGACATTTGATATAGATAAGGTGAGTATTGATAAAATAGCTGCGCCTTTTTTGTCGGCAGGTTATGAATATGGTGGTGACTACGATTTTGTTGCAAAAAAATTATATGCTAAGTATTTTCAGCATCCAGATTTACGACTGCCCAAAGTGTTTATTAGCGAATTAAAAGTGTCGCTATTATCAAGTAATGCTCAGTCATTGATCAAACGCTTAGTTATGCAGCTCGATGAAGCGAGTGTGAATCACGAAGGCTTCTGTTATTCAGGTCGTCCTTGGGATATTAGCTATAATGAGTATCAAGCTTTATTAGCTGAAAGTGAATATGCAGCATGGATGTCGGCATTTGGCTATCGTCCTAATCATTTTACCGTTTCCGTCAATCACCTGCAGTCTCACGATAGTGTAGAGTCGCTTAATGCATATTTGCAAAAAAGTGGGGTTCGTTTAAATACAGCTGGGGGTGAGATTAAGGGTTCTCCTAGTGAATGGTTAGAGCAGTCATCTACATTAGCTAATCAAGTCGAAGTAGAGTTTACAGATCAAAAGGCTCTGATAGCTAGCTGTTATTACGAATTTGCGAAGCGTTATCCAATGAGTAGTGGTGAGCTGTATCAAGGTTTTATTGCAAAGTCAGCAGATAAAATCTTTGAAAGTACTAATGCCAACATCTCTAATTTAAAGGTTAAATGAACTTTCTAGTGAAAAAATCTTCTTAAGTGGAGTGAAAAGCTTTTCTATGTCGTGATCAGTTTTTTGCGTAAATACGAACAACTGTTAGTGAGGGTTTTATATCGGCCAGCACTTTATCTTAGCAGTACTTTCATGAATGCAAAGCGGGACTTAGGTAGTAATATGATTCAAAAAGGTGTTTTTTTTGGTGGTGGCAGTCGGTTGAATATATTTGTATTAGGTTTACTGATAATGTTGGCTGGTACTAGTAGCGTCGCTTTAGCGCAGCCCGTTAAGCTCCCTTCGTCAGTTGAGGTGACTGATAGAATGGGAATACCTAAGGATATTGCTGATAATATTATCAATCGTCTGAGGGAATCTCGTTCAGACATAGAAGTGGCCAATTTACGTCGTTCTCCTTTACCTGGAATTTATAAGGTAGACCTAAATGGCCAGCTAGCTTTTGTTAGTGAAGATGGTGGCTTTTTGATATCGGGGGAAATGTACCAAGTTAATCCCGGTTATTTAGTCAATCTGCAAGAAGAAGAGCGTCGTGAGCAAGAAATTAATTTTGCTCCACAGCGAGCTAAAATGTTGGCTGCGGTTGATAAAAAAGATTTAGTCGTTTATTCCCCCAGTGAAGTAAAAGGGCATATTTATGTTTTTACCGATATAGATTGCGGCTTTTGCCGCAAATTACATAGTCAGCTGGATGAAATGTTGGACAGGGGCATTGAGGTGCGTTATCTCGCTTTTCCACGTGCGGGTGTGAACTCAAGAAGCGCAGAAAAGTTGATTACTACATGGTGTTCTAAAAACCCGCAATCATTAATGAACCGCTTTAAACGTGGTGAAAATGTTCCGTTAGCTGGGTGTGATCGACACCCTATTTTTGACCAGTATATGTTGGGGCAAGATGTAGGCGTGACAGGAACGCCTGCCATTGTTTTGGAATCTGGTCAGCTCATTCCGGGAGCCGTCAGCCCAGAACGTTTGACTCGTGAAATGGGCATATAATTTTTATCTTTTATGTAAAATGTTCTGTCGCAGGTATCTCATCTTTCACTCATTTTAATCAATATCCCCTCCGTTATAGAGGGGGTTAGACTCCCCAAAATGCCGTTTATACTGCCTATTTATTCTTGCTTTAATCACTGCAGATGCAGCATGTGATCTTCTCTCTGTAGATGGTTGACACTCCGCTACTGCACGCGTAAGGTTGCTGTTTTTTTTCCATTATCCCCCGCTATTTATAGCGATTTTTCAGAGTCTCTGATTCAGGCATAGCGTGATTAGAGGCCTCTTATTTTTTTAGTCGAGGACAAAAGTTTGAAATCAGTCAATATAGGGCTTTGCGGATTAGGTACTGTTGGTAGCGGTACATTTAATGTGTTGCGACGGAATATAGAGGCGATTCAATCTCGTGCTGGCTGTACCATTACTATTGCGCAAGTTGGCGCACGTCGAGATAACTCTGCTTGTGATTTAACCGGTGTTAATGTTTCTCGCGATATTTTTGATGTAGTTGAAAATCCTGAGATTGATATCGTTGTTGAGCTTATTGGTGGCACGACGGTCGCAAAAGATATTGTCGATCGCGCCATTGCGAATGGTAAACATGTCGTGACGGCTAACAAAGCGTTAATTGCCGAACACGGTAATGAAATTTTTGCCGCAGCTGATGCAAAAGGTGTAGTGGTTGCTTATGAAGCTGCTGTTGCAGGTGGAATTCCTATTATTAAAGCAATGCGTGAAGGCTTAGCCGGAAATAATATCGAGTGGTTGGCGGGAATTATTAACGGCACGGGTAATTTCATTCTTACCGAAATGGGCGATAAAAATCGTGACTTCGCTGACGTATTAGCTGAAGCGCAAAAGCTAGGCTATGCAGAAGCTGATCCTACTTTTGATGTAGAAGGTATTGATGCTGCACATAAACTCGTCATTTTAGCATCTCTGGCGTTTGCAATGCCGCTACAGTATGACAAGGCGTTTACCGAAGGCATTAGTCGTATAGAAACACGAGATATTCAGTACGCAGAAAAATTAGGTTACCGTATAAAGCATATCGGTATTGCTCGCCGAACCGAAGCAGGTATCGAGCTGCGAGTTCACCCAACCTTGATACCTAGTAAGCGCCTTATTGCTAATGTAAACGGTGTGATGAATGCTATTGTCGTAAAAGGGGACGCTGTTGGCCCTACTTTATATTATGGTGCGGGTGCAGGTGATGAGCCCACCGCATCTTCAGTGATAGCTGATATTGTTGATATCGCTAGATTGCTGAGCCGAGATAGTATGCCTGCAGTACCGTCACTAGGTTTTACTGAACTAAGCGATAAGCCATTAGTTGATATTAGCGATGTAACAACGGGTTATTATTTGCGCATGCTGGCAGACGACAAACCCGGTGTGTTATCACAAGTGACCACTATCCTGAGTAACCATGGTATTAGTATTGAAACCATGCACCAGAGCGAACCTGAAGAAAGTGAAACAACCGCTGAAATTGTTCTTATTACTAGTCAAATACAAGAACGCGAGTTATTAACCGCGGTGAGTGAAATGGAAGGGTTAGAGATTATTACCGGAAGTGTTCACAAAATTCGTGTTGAAAGTTTGGGCTAATCAAAGGCTATCTAAGCGTTTATTTAAGTGGTTGTTTAAGCGGTTATCGCTCAGCAGATCAAATTAATGAAACAAAGTAATTAAAAAGGTTTAAAGATCATTCGATGAAATATATTAGTACACGTGGCGATGCTCCTACGTTAAATTTTGAAGAGGCGGTGCTAGCAGGTTTAGCGACTGATGGCGGTTTGTATGTGCCGGAAAGTTTGCCGAAATTTAGTCATGAAGAAATTGCTTCGTGGGCGGGTTTGTCTTATCAGGAGCTGGCATTTAATATCATGTCGCCTTTTGTCGATGGCGAGATTAGTGATAGTGATTTAAAAGCGATTATTGAAAAAGCGTATTCGTCATTTCGTCATGATGCCATTGCGCCTTTAGTACAAACCGCGCATAACGAATGGATTTTGGAGTTGTTTCAGGGGCCTACACTCGCGTTTAAAGATTTTGCTTTACAGGTTTTAGGCTTGCTACTGGATCATTTCTTAGTGAAGCGCGATCAAAAAGTGGTAGTGATGGGCGCAACCTCTGGTGATACAGGTTCCGCAGCGATTGAAGGCTGTCGTCACAGTAACAATATCGATATCTTTATTTTACACCCACATAAGCGCGTATCCGATGTCCAGCGTAAGCAAATGACATCGGTCATAGCTGATAATGTGTTTAATATCGCATTAGAAGGCAATTTTGACGATTGCCAAAATATGGTGAAAGCGAGTTTTCGTGATCAATCATTTTTGCCTGACGGTCGCCAGTTGGCCGCAGTTAATTCGATTAACTGGGCACGCATTATGTCGCAAATTGTTTATTATTTTTATGCGTCGTTGGCGTTAGGTGGACCTCATCGCAAAGTATCGTTCTCTGTTCCTACGGGTAATTTCGGTGATATTTTTGCGGGTTATTTAGCGAAGAAAATGGGTTTGCCTATTGACCAATTAATTATTGCGACCAACTCAAACGATATTTTATATCGTTGTGTGGCTAATAATGACCACAGTAAGCAAACGTTAAACCATTCTTTATCACCAAGTATGGATATCATGGTATCGAGTAATTTTGAACGTTTATTATTTGATGCCTATGACCGTAGCGGTGCTGCTATTAAGCAATTAATGGAAGAATTTACGTCTGGTTCTATCACATTATCAGACGATGCTTTAGCGAATGTACGCGAACATTTTACCAGTTACCGACTAGATGATGGCGACATGGTTAAGGTGATTACAGGCGTATTTGAGTCAACTGGTTATTTGTTAGACCCTCATACTGCAATAGGTGTAGATGCCGCACGCAAAAGCCGCACATCTACTTCAACACCGATGGTGTGTTTAGCAACTGCGCACCCCGCAAAATTCCCTGAAGCGATTCGTCAATCCGGCCAGACAGAAGATCCGGCATTACCACATCATATGGCCGACTTATTTGATCGCGAAGAAAAGTACACGGTCTTGAATAATGATATTCAAGCAGTCCAAGCATTTGTTAAAGAGAATGTTAACGACTAATGTATTTCACCACTAGCTTCATGCTAGTGGTGAATTCCTTTCAGAAAATCGCTATTAAACACGGTTGATATTATGCCTATACTTTCTCGCCGTGAATCCAAACTGCATCAACTTAGCAGCGCCATCCATCCTTTGTTACAGAGAGTATTCTCTTCTCGAGGTGTCGTTGAAGATAGCGAGCTAAACTATCAGTTGAAAAACCTTTTACCTCCTTCCTTGCTGAAAGGTTTACCCGACGCAATTAACTTATTAAGTACTGCTGTGGTCCAGCAGCAAAAAGTGATGGTTGTGGGTGATTTTGATGCGGACGGAGCAACCAGTTGTGCGCTGTCTATTTTGGCATTGCGAGCGATGGGGTTGCAGCAGGTAGATTTTTTAGTTCCTAATCGTTTTGAATACGGTTATGGCTTAACGCCAGAAATTGTAGAGGTAGCCAACCAATATCAGCCGCATCTTATTGTCACGGTTGATAATGGTATTGCCAGCGTAGAGGGCGTAGCAAAAGCAAAATCCTTGGGTATTAAGGTTTTGGTGACCGACCATCATTTGCCACCAGAGCAATTGCCTGATGCTGATGCCATTGTTAATCCAAATCAACAGGGGTGTGAGTTTCCAAGTAAGAATCTCGCCGGTGTTGGTGTCATTTTTTATGTGTTGACGGCATTGCGTACAGCATTGCGCGAACGAAACTGGTTTACAGAGCAAGATATAAAAGAGCCGTTAATGGCGAATTATTTAGATTTAGTTGCTTTAGGAACTGTGGCTGATGTAGTGCCACTAGACCGTAATAATCGCTTGTTAGTACAGCAAGGTTTGCAGCGCATTAAAGCGGGTTATACCCGCCCAGGTTTATTGGCTTTGATTCAAGTGGCAGGAAAAGATTATCAGCGTATTAGTAGTAGTGATTTTGGTTTTATTATCGGGCCGCGCCTAAATGCCGCAGGGCGCTTAGATGATATGTCGGTGGGTATTCGATGTTTACTCACCGACGATACTGATGTTGCGAGTGAGTTAGCTGCAGAGTTGGATGGACTTAATCGAGATAGGCGGGCCATAGAGTCCTCCATGCAACGTGAGGCAATTCAACACTTAGAAAGCGTGGTGATTGAGAGCGTGGTGATTGAGAGTGAAGCTAATGCGGATGCCATCCCTTCGGGTATTTGTTTGTATAACGATTCTTGGCATCAAGGGGTGGTGGGGATCGTTGCTTCTCGCATCAAAGAAAAATATTATCGTCCAGTCATTGCTTTTGCTCCATCCGATGTGAACTCCGACTTTATTAAAGGTTCCGCACGTTCTATTCCTAACTTACACATTCGTGATGTATTAGACTCTATAGCGACAGGGCATCCCGCTATTTTACAAAAGTTTGGTGGTCATGCAATGGCTGCTGGTTTGAGTTTGCACAAGGATGATTACGCCGAATTTTCTGAGTTATTTAATCAGGCAGTAGAGAGCGTGTTAGCCCCTGAAGACCTTCAGGAGCTGATGCTGAGTGATGGCGAGCTGTCTAGCGGTGAAATTAATCTGGCAATAGCTCATGCTATACAGCAAGCAGGCCCTTGGGGGCAAGGCTTTCCAGAGCCATTATTTGATGGTGAATTTTTTATTGTGAGTCAGCGTATTGTGGGTGAAAAACATTTGAAATTGGTGGTGTCATCAGATGCCAATGCGGTTCATACCGTGGATGCGATTGTTTTTAATGTAGATGTTGAGCAATGGCCAAATAACGCGGTATCAAAAATTCGGTTAGCGTATCAGCTGTCGGTCAATATTTTTCGGGGGCAAGAATCGGTGCAATTGATGGTAAAGCATATCGCTGTGTTATAACGATATATGGTTGTATTTTTTTGACCTGTAGGCGCTTTGAACACTATAACTTACTATAACTCGCACATTTCCCTAGCATAATCGGGCAGCTCGTCAGCATTAGGCACGGGTGTCGACTGGCCGTTTTCATCAAGGGCAACAAACTTAAATTTTCCCTCAGTGACTTTTTCTCGCAAACCAATACGGTCACGTCTAACCCATGCTTCTACATGTACTACCATAGAGGTTCTGCCTAATTCGGCAATGTGTGTGTATAAGCCTAAAATATCGCCTACTTTTACTGCACGAATAAAGCTCATGCTTTCCACCGCAACGGTGACAACGCGCCCTTGAGCGCGTTGTCCTGCGCATATTCCAGCGGCAATATCCATTTGTGATAATACCCAGCCACCAAAAATATCTCCTGATGCATTGGTATCAGAGGGCATAGCGAGTGTGCGTGTGGTTAATCGGCCTAGAGCATTTTCTTCAGACATAGTGTGAGCCTATTGTTCATCGTTTAGCTGGTGGGCTAAGCGATGTAAATTGATGTAGTAAATGAAGTATAGAGTATTTTTAGGCAAGCTAAACTTTGAGAGCTAGTTAACGAGTCGGCCTGCTATGAGCAGACATGCCATGGATATTACAATTAATCGTTAACTTTGCTAAAAAATAATTAATGAGTTTTAGTTAAGCTTTGTTTGGCTGCGGCATAATCGAAGTCGTGACCTGCTTCTTCTGCGCTAAAGCGTAGTTCCTCAAGTTGTTGATAAAAACTAATTTCATCATCAGGCATATAGTGCAGGCAATTTCCGCCAAAGAACCACAATAAATCACGATCTAGTGCAGGCATTAAATGCGAATAAGCACTCACCACACGGCTCACCAACCATTGGCCTTTTTCATTCATATCGTCATTATATTCAGGCATTTCGCATAGAGTCTTCAGTGTGTCGATAAATGCGTTGGTATCGTCATCGTTTAACTCAGACTGAGAAAAGGGCGTAGCTTTTTGTGCCGTATCAGCAAAAGTCTGTAGTAAATCTACATGATGTTTTAGGTATTGCGTATAATGCGTCATATTTTAATGAGTACTGTTGTAAAAGTGATGATTAAGTTATGCGTAATTGGCATCATTATAAAGCAGCTGGTGCTTTTATGACGAGTTTTCGCATCGTTATTTTATTAAAATTGTTTCATTCAAGCAGTGAGTAAAAAATACATGACAAAAGCACTATCTATAAGTGGTCTTAAAAAGTCTTACGATAACGGTTTTGAGGCATTAAAAGGCATTGATCTCAGCGTCGAGGAAGGTGATTTTTTTGCTTTGCTGGGGCCAAATGGTGCAGGTAAGTCTACGACAATTGGTGTGCTTTGTTCATTGGTTGTTAAAAGTGCAGGGCAGGTGAGTATATTCGGAACGGATATCGATCAAGACTTTTCTAAAGCCAAGCGTGATGTGGGGGTAGTACCGCAGGAGTTTAATTTTAATCAGTTTGAAAAAGTGGCTGATATTGTGATTAACCAAGGTGGATATTACGGTTTGCCACGTGCGGTGGCCGTGGAGCGTGCGGAAAAATATTTGCGAAAACTAGGGCTGTGGGAAAAGCGCAATATGCCTTCTCGCAGTTTATCTGGTGGTATGAAACGACGTTTATTGATTGCTCGTGCCTTGGTGCATGAGCCGCGTTTATTGATATTAGATGAACCTACTGCCGGTGTGGATATTGAACTGCGTCGCTCGATGTGGAAATTTTTGAAAGAAATTAATGCTGAAGGCGTTACGATTATTTTAACGACCCATTATTTAGAAGAGGCAGAAAGCTTGTGTCGCCATGTGGCCATTATTGATAAAGGCCTCATTGTTGAAAATACCAATATGAAGTCATTGTTACAGCGCTTAGATAAAGAGGTGTTTGTGTTTGATTTACTGAGCGTGTTAACTCAAACGCCATCGTTGGAAGATTATCCCGTGACCTTGTTGGACGGAAAAACATTGGAAGTTGAATTGAAGAAAGGACAATCATTAAATCATGTGTTTTCTTTATTGGCTGACCAATCAATAGAAGTGGTCAGTATGCGCAATAAGGCGAATCGCTTAGAGGAATTATTTGTTTCTTTGGTGGAAAAAACGGAAGATCAAGATGAACCTGTAGTGGGAGCGGAACAATGAAAATGGCAGAGCAGTGGATTGCACTGAGTACTATCGTCCGTAAAGAAATTGTTCGTTTTACGCGAATATGGGTACAGACATTATTGCCTCCAGTGATTACGATGGGACTATATTTTGTCATATTTGGGCAGCTCATAGGTTCACGTATTGGACAAATGGATGGCTTTAGTTATATGGGGTTTGTGGTGCCGGGGCTGATTATGATGTCGGTAATCACCAACTCATATAGCAACGTTGTGTCGTCTTTTTTTGGTGTTAAGTTTCAAAAAAGTGTAGAAGAGTTATTGGTATCTCCAACACCTAATTATATTATTTTATTAGGTTATGTTTTAGGGGGGGTTAGTCGCGGTTTATTAGTGGGTTTTATTGTGACCTTAGTGTCTTTCTTCTTCACCGATTTAACGATTCACAGCTTGCCGATTACTATTGCCATTGTATTTATGACCGCAGTTGTGTTTTCTCTGGCTGGCTTTTTTAATGCGGTATTTGCGCGAACGTTTGATGATATTTCGATTGTGCCGACGTTTATATTAACGCCATTAACCTATTTAGGTGGGGTGTTTTATTCCATCAGTTTATTGCCCCCTTTTTGGCAGTCGGTGTCGCAACTTAATCCTATTTTGTATATGGTGAATGCATTTCGTTACGGCATTTTAGGTATATCAGATATTAATATTAACTATGCATTTTTTGGCGTATTAGTATTTATCATATTGCTCACTTTTATTTGTTTGCGATTATTGGCGCGCGGCACAAGGTTACGTTCGTAAGCTGTTTTTATCTATTTTCTAGAATCAACCCATAAGTGAAAAACGATTTTATGTCGATTGAAAACCCATTAGGTCACCATACTATTTACCCTAAGCAGTATGACCCCAGTTTGTTATTTCCCATCAAGCGTACGGAGTCTCGTGATAAATTAAGCTTAAGTAATGATTTGCCATTTAGAGGCAGTGATCGTTGGACGGCCTATGAAGTGTCTTGGATAGATGCCAACGGGAAACCACAAGTCCGTGTGGCAGAATTTATATTGGATAGTGAATCCCCCAATATTATTGAGTCAAAGTCATTTAAGTTATATTTAAATTCGTTTAACCAAGCGGTGTTTGCGAGTGAGCGAGAGGTCTCCTCGAAAATGCTGATTGATTTATCAGCGGCTGCTGGCGCACCTGTAGAATTGAGCTTACAGTCATTAAATTATGCTAAAGAGTTGTTGATCGCAGAACCTATAGGGGAGTGTGTAGATGAGTTATCTGTCGATATTACGCATTATCAGCCCGCACCAGAACTATTAACGGTTTCGTCGACTGATAAAGTCAATGAAGTGGTTTTTAGTCACTTACTGAAAACCAATTGCCCGGTGACTGATCAGCCGGATTGGGCTACTGTTTTTATTGAGTATTCAGGCTTTCAAATAAATCACGAAAGTTTACTTGCTTACATTATCTCTTTTAGAGATCACCAAGACTTTCATGAGAATAGTGTTGAGAGACTTTACTGTGACTTGCAGCAATATTGTCAGCCTGAGAGTTTGGCGGTATATGCACGTTATACTCGTCGTGGTGGCTTAGATATTAATCCTCTGCGTACTAACTACCCTGCAGGGAAAAGCTTGTTAGAGACGAATGTCTTACGAACTATCCGGCAGTAGGCGTAGGTGTAAAACTAGATGTAAAAGTAGATGTATGAGTAAGGCAATATAAGTGAGTGATAAGAGGGTCATACTTTGAGCTGTTTTTTAAGTTTTTTAGTGGCTTGTTCTAGGCTAGCAATCACTTTTTCTCGGTCATAATTTTTAACCTTCTCTACATCCAAGTGCATAGAAAACCCGTCAGCTGTTTGTGAAAAATAGCTTTGATTGACTCCCATTTCTTTCCGATGATCCACGACTTGATAGACTTGCACGGGGTGTGTAAACCCTTTGGCTTTGATATGCCCTCGGTCTTTGCATAAAACAGTATCTTTAACCAAACTCCATGTTTCGTGAGAAATGAGAATTTCTTCTGCTTGTCCGGCAGATTCTAAGCGACTAGCTAAGTTAACGTGAACGCCTAGAGCGGTATGGTCTAGATGCTTGCTCGTACCAAATGTACCGACAGTGCAATAGCCGGTATTGATGCCCATACGAATTTGCAAAGGCTTCTTAATTCCCATTTCAGCCCAAGTATGTTGCAGCTCACGCATACGTTTACCCATTGCAATAGCCATAGAAACACAGGCGGTCGCGTCTTGTTTAACTCCAAGGGAGATAGCGCTGTCATCACCAAATGTCACCATAATGGCATCGCCGATAAACTTGTCTATGGTGCCATTAAATTGCGCGACGACATTACTCATTTCGGCTAAATAGCTACTGAGAACATTAGATAATACTTCAGCTTCAAGTTCTTCACTTAGACTACTAAAACCGACAATATCAGAGAAAAAGATGGTGATGTGTTTACGTTGAATTTTGGCCTTTCGTTTGCCTTCGATAATGTCCCAAGCAGATTTTGGGAGATATTGAGAAATTTGGTAAATACGCAATTTTTGCTCTTTTACCTCATTCACTAACACTTTGTGTTCGTCTTCGATATCTTGCGCTTGCCGGTGATTATAAAAACTATAAAGGCACATATAAGTGATCGCGCCGACGCCGATAGATAAATAGATAGAGTCATTACTCACGAGTATCAATGTTTGATGACCCAAGATAAAAAAGCCAAAACCGATACCTACAGCAAGCCCTATATTGGCAAAACCCCAGTCTTTTATACCGCCATAATAAAGTGAGCTAAAGTAGACCAATGAGATTAAAATAAGGCTAGGCCAAGGACTATAGAGTAATTCGCTAATCACTAAGCCAGTTAGTAGGCTGTCAGAGAGTATGAGACCCACAAGGGTCGAAGTTTTAGTATGGCTGGTATTAATGAACCATGTGATAAGCGTGTAGATAAATAGCAGTAGTACCAGCCCAAGGCTAACCACATCAGCAGTTTCTTGAGTGGTAATGTTACCTATTAAAGCAATAATAATAGCGGTATTAATCACGGAGCGGCAGGAATTCTTTAATATCGCTATCGCTTTTCGGCGCTCGCCACTCAAATGGGTGTTATCGGTTTGGTAATACGCCATGGAAATAAATCCGGTTATCTCGTCTATCTAATTATGTTATTACTTGGGGTGTTACATTCATCACAACCACCGCTCTGATAATTGATGAGTGGGGGGTTATGTAACATAGGGTATCGCAGCTGTACTCAATCGACAAAAATAGCACCTTTTTTGTTCGATGACATTCCTTATTCGACTTTTTACTAAGTAAATGTCGGTTATTTGCTCAATCGAGTAGTTATTTAGTAGATGTGATTTTAGTCGCTTTACCTGTTGAGTGCTAGGAATAGATAAAAGAACAGCGTCTTGCGTTTTAAACGGGCTTTGTGTAGAGTGCTGCCTCTAAATTTGGAGAGGTGTCTGAGTGGCCGAAAGAGCACGCCTGGAAAGTGTGTGTACCTCACGGTACCGAGGGTTCGAATCCCTCCCTCTCCGCCATATAGAATAACCCGCCTTGAGCGGGTTTTTTTATGTGTGGATATTGCGTAATGTCTATTGCTTGCCGGGCAGCTGAGAAACGTTTGCAAGTTCGAGTAGCTTAGCGATAATTAATTTTTCGGCTGAGGAAAGCCCACTGCATAATGAGTAAATAAGGTACTTGTTTCCCCATAGTAAAATGTATCGTCAATAGCGATGGCGAGTTGTAGTGTAGAGTCTTCAGTGAATTGATGATCCATATTTGTTTGCCATTGTGTCATCTCATTATTCTGAGCAGACATGCCTTGTGGAGATGCGGCGGCTGAGCTTGTGTCAATAAGAGCTACCTTTGCACCTTGTAGTGGTAATTGTGAATCGAGTACCAGCGTCCATTGTTGGTTATTTCCGTTGGTTTTGTTACCGCTAAGACTAATTGAAACTTCAATATCCCCATTTTTAAACGTGCATTTACCACTGCTGTAACGGCAGTTAGATTGTGCAACTAGGGGATAGGATTTACCTGATACGGCGCTGTGTGGTTTTTCGCTCACCTTATAATCTACCGCATAATAAGCAAGCACAGCGAGAATAGGGCTGACAATCATGGCGACAATGACGTGTTTGTTGGTGAATACATTCAGCATATTGTGTGTTTCCGAAGTAGAATGTTATTTTTATCGTTGACCCCATCATAGCAAGGCTTGGTGTTCATTTGAATGAATATTCAGGTCTTAGAAAAACGACGGGGCTTCAGTGAGACTCAATAGATTTACAGTGGGTTAGTAAACAATAGGTAAAAAAATAGGGCGCTACTCTTGTAGTGCCCTATTTGAAACATGCCATGTTAACCGATGCTTAGGCCGGAGGATGATCCGGCGTTAAGTGACGCGCACTGCCAGATTCGCCAGGTACACGAATATTATCAACAAGTGCTTGTATTTCCTGTGGTGGCTCGGCTGTCATCTTCGACACAATGGTTGCGACAATAAAGTTAATTAACGCACCAATCGCACCAAAAGCATTTGGCTCGATACCGAAGAACCAGTTAGGTTGCATATCACCCAAGAATGAAGTGCTAGCCACAAACATGATCCCTTTATGTTGGAAAACATAAAGTAAGGTAATGCTAATACCTGCGATCATACCTGCGATAGCACCTTCCTTGTTCATCCTCTTATTGAAGATACCCATCATGAGTGCAGGGAAGATAGAGGATGCCGCTAAGCCAAAGGCGAGTGCCACCGTACCTGCAGCAAAGTCGGGTGGATTGAACCCAAGATAACCTGCGACTGCAATAGCGCCTGCCATAGATATACGGCCTGCTAGTAACTCTCCTTTTTCAGTAATATCTGGCTTTAACACACCTTTGAGTAAGTCATGGGAAATGGAAGAGGCGATAGCCAGTAGCAAACCTGCTGCAGTAGAAAGGGCTGCTGCAAGACCACCAGCCGCGACCAAGGCGATCACCCAGTTCGGTAGTTTGGCGATTTCAGGGTTGGCTAATACCATAATATCTCGATCCACTTTGACCATTTCGTTAGTGGTCTTATCGGCCGTGTATTGGATAAGCCCATCGCCGTTTTTATCTTCAAATTTAAGAAGACCGGTTTTTTCCCAATTCTTAAACCAGCTAGGCCTGTCGTCGTAGGCTAAGTTTTCTCCCGCCGCAGGTTGTATGGTGTCAGCTAAGTTTAAGCGCGCCATCGCTGCTACTGCTGGTGCAGTGGTGTATAGAATGGTAATGAAGACTAATGCCCAGCCAGCAGAGGTACGCGCGTCGCGTACGGTTGGCACGGTAAAGAAGCGGATAATAACGTGAGGTAAACCCGCCGTGCCGATCATTAACGACAAGGTGTAAACAAACATGTTGAGTGTGCTTAGCCTCGCCTGTGTCGTGTATTCCGCAAAGCCGAGTTCGGTCACTACTTGGTCTAGTTTATCGAGTAAGTAAGTCTCACTACCCACAAGCGTGCTGCCTAAGCCTAGCTGTGGAATGGGATTGCCCGTTAGGTCAAGAGAGATGAAAATAGCGGGGACGGTGTAAGCAAAGATTAAAATACAATATTGGGCAATTTGGGTATAGGTAATGCCTTTCATACCCCCCATAACGGCGTAGATGAAAACGATGAGCATCCCCGTCATTAAGCCGGTATTGTAATCGACCTCTAAAAATCGAGAAAAAGCGACGCCAATCCCTTTCATTTGTCCAATCACGTAGGTGACTGATGCCACAATTAAACAAATTACAGCCACAATACGTGCGGCTTTCGAATAGTAGCGATCACCGATGAACTCAGGCACTGTAAACTTACCAAACTTGCGCAGGTAAGGTGCGAGTAACATAGCTAAGAGCACATAGCCGCCTGTCCATCCCAATAGAAAGACCGAGCCGCCGTAGCCATAAAAAGCGATTAAACCTGCCATTGAAATAAATGATGCGGCCGACATCCAATCAGCTGCTGTCGCCATCCCATTAGCGACAGGGTGAATACCACCGCCTGCGACATAAAACTCGCTAGTTGTAGAAGCGCGTGCCCAAATAGCAATGCCAATATAAACGGCAAAAGTTAATCCGACGATAAGAAATGTAAGTGTTTGTAGTTCCATGATATGTCTCCTATTCGTCTTCAGATACGCCATATTCACGGTCGAGTTGACCGATCTTTTTGGCATAATAGAAAGTTAATATAACGAAAACATACATAGAGCCTTGTTGAGCAAACCAAAAGCCCAATTTATAGCCGCCTATTTGAATCGTATTGAGTAAGTCGACGAAAAGAATGCTACAACCGTAAGCAGTGATAAACCAAATCGCTAAAAGCTTAAGCATGAGTTTGATGTTGGCCTGCCAGTAGGCATCGGCCTTTTCTTTAGATAAAGACATAGCTTGTATCCTCATTTTATAGTTGTTGTTTGAATACTGTACTGCTTTAGTGAGCTTATATCTGTCAGACGATGGTCTACCCGAGACTAAAGTCTAATGTAAGTCTGGTGCTTGATGAAAATTGAGCAAAGAGAGTGCAGTCAAGCGGGTTTTTGGGGTGCCTACCGGCTTTTTAATCTTTTACGGGTAGGCTTTAAAAAATATAGTGAGCTTAGTCGTTAGAATGGTATGAGTCGGTATATTTCAAGAAAATAGGTATAGTGGTACAGTCGTTTTATCGTACAGATAATACATTGAGCGGATCAAGTATATTCTGTCACTCAACATAAAAAGAGCATGCCTGTGTCGCCGACGATTCTATTATGTAGCGTTTTTGTATATATATTTCTACTTTTTAGCTTGGCTAGATGGGGAGATAAACAGTCTTTTGTGAAAGCAAGTTGGGTGAAACATCCTATTGTTTATGCATTGGCATTAGGTGTGTATTGTACCTCTTGGACATTTTATGGCTTAGTAGGTACGGCCTCTGTTAAAGGCTGGAATTTTTTTCCGATTCTACTTGGCCCTATTTTACTTTTTACTATCGGTTTTCCTCTTCTTGAGCGTATCTATAAAGTTTGCCGTCAGGAACATATTCATAGTATTGCTGATTTCATCGCTTCTCGTTACGGTAAGCGGCAAGGTGTAGCAGCGACGGTGAGCTTAGTTGTGTTAATGGCAACCATCCCTTATATCGCATTACAACTAAAAGCCGTATCCGACACATTATTGCTGACGATGGGCGATGACTTTTTAGTTAGCCAAGATCTCACTTTTGTTATTGCTCTGTCTATGGTGATGTTTACCTTACTCTTTGGTGCTAAACGATTAGACATGTCGGGCTATCATTCGGGGTTAATGACGGCTATCGCTTTTGAATCTATAGTAAAGCTTGTTGTGCTAAGTGTGGTTGCCGTCGCCTGTTTTGTTTGGATGTCGGATAGTGGGTGGACTGATGTGTTGGCCTCTACCTATCAATATAACTATAAAGACGCTTCGCAGTTTATGTCTCAAGAGGCTCAATCCTCTTTATTGACTGAAACTTCGCCTTCCGTATTTTATCAGCCCATTATGTGGCCGCGTTTTATCGTAGAAACGATTCTCTCTATTTGCGCGATTTTATGTTTGCCTAGAATGTTCCATGTCACCTTTGTTGAGTGCTTGTCAAAAACACATCTTAAGTACTCTCGTTGGGTATTTGTATTTTATCTGTTTTTAATTAGTGTTTGTATAGTCGTTATTGCATCAACAGGTAATCTATTGCTGGGCAATAATCCAGCAATAGATGGCGATGCTTATGTGATTGCCTTGCCTTTGAGTCAGGATACTCCTTGGGTCGCGATACTTGCGTTCTTAGGCGGGTTTTCCGCTGCAACTGCGATGATTATTGTTGCCACAATGACTCTAAGTCACATGCTGAGCAATGATGTGATTTTGCCTTTATTGTTACGAGGCCAGAAACATAAAAACACCAGACAAGATTTTTCCCGACGTCTTATTTTTGCTCGCCGTAGTACCGTCATCTTTGTCATTGTCGCTGCTTATTTGTACCAAGTAGTACTAGCTGAAAATATTGCATTAACCAGTATTGGGCTTATTGCATTTGCTTTAGTCGTTCAGTTGGCACCAGCTATTTTATTTGGTTTATTTTGGCGTAAAGGAAACGTTACCGGCTTATATGCAGGCTTGTTGGTGGGTTTGGCGCTATGGTTTTATACACTGATGATACCTTTATTAACGGATGCTGGTTTGATGAGTACCTACATTGTCGACCAAGGTTTATTTAATGTGCGATGGTTGCGTCCAGAAATGTTTTTAGGGTTAACATTTAGTGATAGCTTTACTCGTGCGGTCTTAATTAGTTTAAGTGCCAATATTCTTTTCTATTGGTGGTATTCGGTTACGTCTGTCGAAAAGCTGGTGGATCGGATACAGGCTACTGCATTCACACAACTGACAAAGGGCGCTTATGATTACTATAATGATATTCATCTAGGTGATTTACGTGTATTACTGAATGAATTTTTAGGGGAGTCTGCGGCGTTTACTTTGTTTGCCTCGTATAACCATTCGTCATCGACATTATCCGAAAAAAAACAGACAGAGAAAGCACGGAAAGAAACAGTACGGAAAGAGACCGCTCAGAAAGAAACAGTTCAGAAAATACCTCAAGGTTTATCAAAACATCAGCTTGTTGAAAAGTCACAAAAAGCATTGGCAAGTATTGTCGGTGTTGCTTCTGCGCAATCGATGATAGAAAGTCTGTACAGCGGAAAAAAAATGGCTGTAGAAGACGTCGTTAATTTGTTTGGGGAAACAACAAAAGCGCTGCGATTTAATCAAGAAGTCCTGTCATCATCGTTCGACAATATATCGTCGGGCATTAGTGTGATTGATAAAGATTTACGATTAATTGCATGGAATCAATGTTATGAAGACATGTTTGAATACCCTGCAGGTATGTTGTATGTAGGGGTGCCAGTGATCGACATTATGCAGTTTAATGGGGAGAGAGGGTTTTTAGGTGATGGTAATGTCGATGCATTGATTCGTAAGCGGTTATCTTATATGACGACGGGTAAAGATTATCGTTTTATCCGCTTCCATAAAAAAGATGTAGTTAAAGGTATAGTTAAAGATATCGTTATTGAGATAAAAGGTCGCCCTTTACCTAATGGAGGCTACGTCACAACTTATGACGACATTACTGAATTTATTCAGGTGCAGCAACGTTTAGAAGAAGCGAATGCTACCCTAGAGCAGCGCGTGCTAGATAGAACCCGTGTTATTGAAGAGGTGAATGTCCGCCTGCGAGAAGCTAAGAAGTTTGCCGACGAAGCAAGTGCATCTAAAACAAAATTTTTAGCGTTGGCGAGTCACGATATTATGCAGCCACTGAATGCCGCGAGCTTATACGCAAGTACCTTGATGGACGATGCAACAATCTCTTCTCGTAGTGATAAAGAAACAGTGATAATTCATAAGCTAAAAATAGCCATAGAAAATACAGAATCTATTATTGCTACCTTATTAGAGATGTCTAAAATCGATAACGGCGTTATCCAACCTAATTGTAGTATTGTTGATTTGAATAAAATGCTATCCAATATCGTGGACGAAGCAAGTATTCAGCACACTAAAAGATTACGTATTCGTTACTGTAAAACGTCGTTAAATGTGTACTCTGATCAACATTACTTGTACCGCATAGTACAAAACTTTGTCTCTAATGCGATTAAATATACGCCGTCTGGCAAGGTATTAATTGGCTGCCGGAGAGGGGTAGATGAGCATGGTGTTCCTTATGTCGATATTTGTATTTTTGATACAGGAGTTGGTATTTCTCAAAAAGAGCAAGAAGCTATTTTTTCTGATTTTTATCGCGTTCCAAAAAGTAACGTCAGTAATACTAATTCTGTTAAGAAGATAGAGGAATCTATTTCTGGTGTTGGTTTAGGTTTGTCTGTCGTGACGCGTTTTAGTGAATTACTTCAGCATAAAATCACTTGTCATTCTGTCTTGAATAAGGGTAGTTGTTTTTCAGTTAGAGTGCCTGTGGCTACCAAAAAAATAGTCGACAGTGCTACGCCTCACACCTCACGGCTACATTACTTAGATGACCTGTGTATTATTTATGTGGATGATCAAACTGCTAATTTATCAGCCACAGCATCATTGCTTGAACGTTGGCAGTGTCAGGTTATCGTCTTAGCTTCTGTAGAAGAGGCGCGCGATTATGTCATGAAAAGTATAAGAGGTGAATGTGTTATACCAGACGTATTATTGATGGATTATCAGCTAGGTCTTGCAGATGTGAGTGGCATTACTTTAGCGGAAGAAATGCTTGAACAGTGGCATCAATACTTAGAAAACGACTCAACTAAAACGGTCTTTCGTGAAGTGCCAGTATGTATTGTTTCGGCGGCCGTTGATAGTGAATTGCCAGAAAAGGTGTCTCAGGCAGGCTTTGAGTTTTTGCGTAAACCTTTAAAACCGGGAAGGCTGCGAGCGTTACTCACTCAGCTAAAGGAACGCCGGGATATTAATCAAGGTTAGGATAGGACGTTATCTTTGTAACCAGTTCACACGCTAGCCTTCGTTACATGTAGTCGCGTTATTTAATGACATTTTTGATAGTTCAATCACCGCTTGTGTTCTATTAGTAACACCAAGCTTACGGAAAATAGCGGTAATGTGCGCTTTCACGGTAGCTTCTGTAATACCTATTTCAAAACCAATTTGTTTGTTTAACCAGCCTTCTCGCACATAACATAACACTCTATATTGTTGAGGCGTAAGGGTAGATATCTTAGCGGCTAACGATTTTTCGTCTGGGGTGATTGCGGTGAGTTGGTTTTCCATCAATCTAGGAATCCATTGTTCTCCTTCAGCGACTGCTTGAATCGCTTCATGTAATGTATCGGCAGAGAGAGATTTGGGGATGTAACCGCTAGCTCCATGCCCCATCGCGCGATTAATCGTCTCTTTATCGTCACTTGCTGAAACAATTACTACCGGTACGGTAGGGTACTTTTCTCGAATAGCGATCAATCCATATAGATCTTGGCTGCCAGGCATTTGTAGATCGAGTAATAATAGATCGATGTCTGTATCGTTGTTTAGCGCTTGCAGCGTAGAACCTAAATCTGAGGATTCGCTGATAGTAGATTGTGAAAAATGCTGATGAATAACATCTAAAAGGGCACTACGGAATAGGGGGTGATCATCTGCTATATGAATGTGATACATGATGAGTTTATGCCAAATTATTATTGTTAGTTTTATGTGCCACACTAATATGACGCTGTAACAATAACGCAAATGATCAGGGATTAAAATACACAATAAGTCTGTTATTGCTTAATGTGGTGATAAGGGTTTGCTGGCTAATTGGTGGGTTGTGCTGAGTATTTTCAGCTATAGCATTGTTACTGTAATTATATCGGCCTATGTTGAATGGCTCTTGAATTTGCAGTGCAGAGCTGAAACTGCTTTTTTGAGTAGTTTAACGCCAAAATACAGTCCCTGTTCATCGGTTTGTTGACAAGTAGTTTGAGAGGTATACAATGTTTACCGCTTGAAAGTACGTTTTACTATTTGTGAACAAATCTCGACGTTAGACCTTTAGATCCTCGTTCTGTTTTTCCATAAGTAATCGCAACACTTCTAGCCCAACAGCATTTGCTATATTGGCTAATGCTTAAAATTACTCTTGAAAAGATAGGATACATATTATGTCTACTACTACTGGTACTGTTAAGTGGTTTAACGAATCTAAAGGCTTCGGTTTCATCGAGCAAGAATCTGGTCCAGACGTTTTCGCACACTTCAGTGCAATTCAAGGTTCAGGTTTCAAAACCTTGACTGAAGGCCAAAAAGTTGAGTTCACCGTTACTCAAGGCCAAAAAGGTCCTCAAGCTGAGAACATTAACCCAGTTTAATTTGTAATAAACTGCGGTAACATAGAAAGGGCAAGACTTCGGTTTTGCCCTTTTTTATTGCGTCGAATTTATTAATGACAAGCCACCATAGGATACCCCTTTGAACACCACCTCTTTCCAGTCTCTTTCGTTAAACCCATCGTTGTTAGAAAATCTTGAATCTCTGCAATACAAAGACATGACTGAGATACAAGCGCAAAGTTTGCCTCCGATGATAGCGGGGCAAGATGTTATTGCCCAAGCCAAAACGGGTTCCGGTAAAACCGCCGCTTTTGGCTTGGCGATATTAGATAAATTGCAGGTTAAGCGATTTCGTGTTCAGTCATTAGTGCTGTGTCCTACTCGAGAGCTTGCGGATCAAGTGGCAAAAGAGATTCGTCGCTTGGGACGTGGAATACACAATATTAAAGTGTTGACCCTATGCGGTGGTGCGCCTTTTGGCCCTCAAATTGGCTCCTTAGAGCATGGCGCACATATTGTTGTGGGCACACCCGGACGTATTGAGGAGCACCTGCGTAAAGGGACGTTACGGCTAGATGAGGTGAGCACTTTTGTATTGGATGAGGCTGATCGTATGTTAGATATGGGGTTTCAGCCATCTCTAGATGCAATAGTTGATTATCTTCCGACTAAGCGACAAACGTTATTGTTTAGTGCGACTTATCCTGAGCAAATACAATCAATATCTCAGCGTATTATGCATGAGCCTGTAAGGGTGACGGTTGAAACCGCTCATGATAACAGCAGTATTGAGCAGCGCTTCTATGTTGTAGACGATAATGACTCGCGCACCGAGGCCTTGCAGTTATTGTTACTGGCATATCGGCCTAATGCCGCAGTGGTTTTTTGTAATACCAAACGTGAGACCCAAGAAGTCGCTGATGAGCTATCGCGTATGGGCTTCGCTGCGGTAGCCCTGAATGGGGATATGGAACAAAAAATGCGCGACCAAACGTTGGTTCGATTTGCTAATAATAGCGCGTCGATTCTTGTGGCGACGGATGTAGCGGCAAGGGGCTTAGATATTGATGACCTTGATGCCGTCTTTAACTATCAATTATCTCGCGAAATCGATGTACATACCCATCGAATAGGTCGTACAGGGCGAGCCGGTAGTAAAGGAAATGCATTTACACTCTATACGCCTAAAGAGCGTTATAAGATTGAGTTGCTAGAAAAGCAGTTGTCGTGCGTTGTTGAGCCGTCCCCGTTGCCTGGTACATCAGTATTAAGCGAAGCGGCGTATAAGCCATCGATGTCGACCTTGCAAATTGATGGCGGGAAAAAACAGAAAGTTCGCCCGGGTGATATTGTCGGTGCATTAACGGGTGAAGGTGGTATTACAGGCAAACAAGTCGGAAAGATTCATGTTTTCGATAATACGGCTTATGTTGCTGTCGCGAGAAGTGAAGTGAAAACTGCGTTACATAAAATTGAGCGAGGGAAATTAAAAGGGCGCTCTTTTCGTGTGCGTCACATACGGGGCTAAAAGTTAATAACGTTTCTACTGTTAATTTATCGGCGTAACATGTCTTCGGTAATAGGGTGAAATGTAGTGGCGGATGTGATGAGGCTGTTAGCGGTTAATTCAGGCACACCGTAAACCTCAGTCGTCATGCTGTAGTCTTTTTTAACTTTCTCTAATAATAAGTCAAAGTCGCCATCGCCAGATAATAAAACGATGGTGTCGGCAGTACCTGATGCTGCCACGTCCATCACGTCTATAGCAATGCCGACATCCCAATCACCTTTGGCAGATCCATCTTTTCGCTGAATATAAGATTTTAGCTTCATGGTGAAGCCGATGCTTTTTAGCGCTGATTGAAACTGTAGCTGCTTATCATCCCCTCGGTGAATCGCATAAGCATTGGCGATAACAATATCGCCTTGTGCTTGCAAGCGTTGCCATAAATACCGGTAGTTAAAGGGCTTGTTATAGCGATCACGGGTGGTGTAATAAATGTTTTGTACATCAACAAAAACGGCAATTTTTTTACGGTTCTTGTCATCGTTCTTCTTTCCATTCATTTGTAAACCTATTCAGAAGGACTTATTCAAAAGGGCTAAGAGCGGCGACTAGGCTTTTTAGCGGTGGGGCCGCCATGAGTGGATGCAGAAGCATTTTGCCTTCTTCGTCCGTTAGGTGCTGTTTTGTTCCCGCTTTGGTTGCCGCCTTGATTATTGCTGTTTCTTCTTCCTTGGTTTTGATTGTTGTTACCCGAGCGTCTATTGCTGCTATTTACTGCGGCATTAGCATTTTCTGGGCGCGGCTTTTTAGGTTTTTTGGGTCTAGCCGGTGGGCGTAACTTTGATTCGGGTACATCGTGTATGGGTTCATAGCCATCTACGAGCTTTCTTGGGAGTAGTTTTTGAATCAACCGCTCGATATCTTGTAATTGCTGAATTTCATCGGCACTCACCAATGATATCGCTTGACCGGTTGCGCCAGCGCGACCTGTGCGGCCAATACGATGTACGTAATCTTCAGCTACATTGGGTAAATCAATATTGACGACTTGTGGAAGTTGTTCGATATCGAGTCCGCGGGCGGCAATATCGGTTGCGACTAAAACACGCACTTTTCCTGCTTTAAAATCGGCTAATGCTCTTGTGCGAGCGCCTTGGCTTTTGTTGCCATGGATGGCAGCGGCTTTAATGCTGTGCTTTTCCAAAAAAGTCGCGAGTTTATTTGCGCCGTGTTTGGTGCGACTAAAGACTAGGACTTGTTCCCATTTGTGCTGATAAATAAGTTCAACTAATAAACTAGGCTTTTGTTTTTTATCGACAGGGTGTATCCATTGCGTGACGGTGGTAGCGGTGCTGTTCTTTGGTGTAACAGAAATTTCTACCGGTTTGTTGACGATGGTTTTTGCTAGGTCACGAATGTCATCCGAGAAGGTCGCAGAGAACATAAGGTTTTGTCGTTTTTCTGGGAGTGCTTTCAGGATTTTACGAATATCGTTAATGAAGCCCATATCTAGCATACGGTCAGCTTCATCTAGAATCAGTATTTCCAGTTTATTAAATGACATCGCATTTTGTTGGTATAAGTCTAATAAGCGACCCGGTGTGGCGATCAAGATATCTACTCCGCCACGTAATTTCATCATTTGCGGGTTAATTTTAACGCCACCAAAAACCACGGCTGAACGCAGTTTAAGGTGCTTGCCATAGGTTTCTACGCTTTCAGCGACCTGAGCGGCTAACTCGCGAGTAGGAGTAAGTACTAGGGCGCGTACTTGATTGGCTCTCGCAGGTTGTCCTTTGGATAATATCTCGAGTAGGGGGAGTGTAAAACCGGCGGTTTTTCCTGTGCCTGTCTGTGCTGCCGCCATCACATCACGGCCTTCAAGCACAACAGGTATGGCCTTTGCCTGAATAGGAGAGGGGGTGTCGTAACCTTTGTCGGTCACTGCTTTTAATATAGGGTCGGATAAACCCAAAGTGGTAAAACTCATAGTGTCTCTTTTGGTGTTTTGTCGTTAAAAATCATGCTAAATGACAATGAGGTGAAAAGTAAGGAGATGAACTGAAATAACTCATTGCTTAGAAAGGTGTTATACGAAGATCGTTGAAGTACACATATATCGGATCATGCATAATAATATGCCGCGCAGCTTACCGCATAAGCGCCCCCAGTACTAGCCGCTATTGCGGCGGTGAGTGCTTTTATCTTATGCCTATAGAATAGGATATAATGAGTGCAAAACCAACGGCCTATTTTTTGTCGTTTATTTGAGTTTTACTACTATTTTAATATTCACATTATTTATTCATATAGAGAAAATTATGTTACGTCGCTTTAGCCGTTTTACCCTATTGTGTTTGTTATCACTGACCCCATTTGTTGCCGTGGCCGAAAGTTTAGCATTAACGATTATGTCTAACTCAGGAGAAGAAAAAGGCACGGTTATAATTAAGTTAGATACTAAATTAGCGCCCAATCATGCTACACGTATTAAGAAATTAACCAATGAAGGGCTTTATGATGGTGTTGCATTCCACCGTGTCATTGCTGGCTTTATGGCACAAACGGGTGATGTGGAATTTGGTAATAAGAGTAACTTTAAAGCTAGTTTAGCGGGATCGGGTAGCTCTGCACACGATGATCTTAAGGCTGAGTTTTCAGACATATCTTTCGAAAAAGGTGTCGTGGGAATGGCTAGAAGTCGTTACATTCATTCGGCAAATAGTCAGTTTTTTATTATGACAGATGCTCAAACGGGGCTTAATGGTCAATATACAGTGATAGGGCGTGTTGTTGCCGGCATGGACGTTGTGAATAGAATCAAACAAGGTTCTAGCGCGCAAAACGGTAAAGTAGTAGATCCAGACTTTATTAAAGAAGCGATTATTCTTCCTTAGGGTAATCGTCTTCAAATATAGGGTAAGTAAAGAGCGGACAGAGAAAATTAGAAAATAAAAATCCAAGGTATATAAAGTTACATGTCAAAGATTGATTTACCTAGCAGTTGGTTATTGCATGTGGAATCTGAGTTTTCCCAGCCTTATATGAAACAATTAAAGTTGTTTTTGCAGGCAGAAAAACGCGAAGGAAAAACAATTTATCCTGCGAGCCATTCAATTTTTAATGCATTTAAAGCAACGCCATTTAACGATGTGAAAGTGGTGATCTTAGGGCAAGATCCATATCATGGTGTCGGGCAGGCGCATGGTTTATCTTTTTCTGTTCCCAAGGGTGTGCGTACTCCCCCTTCTTTGGTGAATATTTTTAAAGAAATTAACCGCGATATAGGTGTTCCGCTTGCCGATCATGGTTGCTTGCAATCATGGGCGGAGCAAGGTGTTCTGTTACTCAATGCCACCTTAACGGTGGAGCAGGCCAACGCAGGTTCTCATCAGGGCCAAGGTTGGGAGTTGTTTACCGATAAGGTCATCGAGGTTCTGAGCGATCAACGCGAACATGTTGTCTTTCTATTATGGGGAAGTTACGCACAGAAAAAGGGACGTGTTATTGATCAGAACAAGCATTTGGTTTTACGCTCTGCTCACCCATCGCCCTTATCGGCTTATCGTGGGTTTATTGGTAATGGGCATTTTTCTGCGACGAATGAGTATCTAGAAAAGCATGGGCAAAGCCCGATTGACTGGCAGGTCGTTTAATTTTCCGCAGAGTGTATAGGTTAACTTATAGGTTAACTCTGAGCTAAGAGATCCCGAGTAGATCTCTTAAGTATTAATATTGCTTCAGCTTATCTCCGTGGTCACCCATCAGCTTTTGTATATTGTTTACGTCTTTCATTAGCTTCGATACTTCATCGGGCGATACGGTCATCGGTATGACGCTTTCAGTTTGTGCTGCTTCATCACTTGTTGTGTCATTTTCCGTCGTGGGCTCTTCGGGTGGCTCGTAGGTGGCTACTAAATCTTTGTTTAAATTACCACTGATATTCATGGCTTCGGCTGTTTGGTTTGCTGGTTGAATATCGGAGAACTGCCATTGTCCATTAGCATCTTTCCAGCGGTAAACAGTAGATTGAGTTTGTTCTACTTCACTTTGTTCCGTGTTTTCTTCATTATATTTTTCAGAGTTGCTGCCAATAGATGCAGCGGCATTTTTTGCATCGCTAATCAACTTTTTTACATCAGACGTGATAGCGGTGATCTTAGGTAAAAATTCTTTTGTTGATAATATCGGTGTGCCATCAGGTTTTTTTATAACAAATAGACCTGCGCAGCCTAAAATTAATATGACGCAAAATGTTTTTATCGCTAAGCTCATGGTGTATTCCTTACCATCAAGTTATTGGTTATTGGTTATTGGTTATTGGTGTTTTGAACTGCTTAGTTGGCTGCGTTTTAATGTGAGCAGTACTAGTGAGTTATAAGTTGCAGTGGGAGTTCATTGCTTGCATCTACAAATACTATTTCTTTTTCTGCACACTCAACTTTTGTGGATGCCAGAAGATACGTTTGTTGTTTGTAATGACTAATCATAACAATATCGCCAACGCTTTGAGCCTTATTAGCGGCATAGAGTGAGTCACCAGCAGAAATTGTTGTGGGTATGGTTTTCTTGCTAGTAAATAAATATAGCTGACGCTTAAGGTTGCCTAGATATTGCATTCTGGCGACAACTTCTTGGCCGGTATAACAGCCTTTACTAAAGCTCACGGCATTACCCATGTTGTGATAGTTGATCGCGTGGGGAGTAAATGCGCCGCTGGTATTGGCATGTATTTCTGCGATACCGTTTTTAATTTTTACCTCATCCCAGTACTCGTCATCCAATATTCCTTCGTTTGACATGACTTCGTTCTGCATGGATTCACTTGCTATGTAAGCACTAAAGCGCTTGGCTTGTTCTGTATTGAACCATAGTTCGTAACATTCTTTAGCGATGCAAATAATCGTCCCCGCCGATGTGTGGCAGGCGGTGTTGATTTCTTCGGGTATATGTTCACCTACTGCTAATGCTTGTAATATGTTTTTTGCGTTTGTCCCGTTGATAGCAAATAATTGGTGGTGATCGTTATCTATATTGATATCTACTTTCGAGAATACGCTGTATTTTTTTAGTGTTGCAGTTGCAATGTCGACGATATCACTAGGGATTGATAATGCGATTTCTTGACTTTCGATTTCAGGAGATAGCTCTACGGCTCTAAAGCTAAAGACGACACGGCCTTTATGAGTGCAGTGTGCGCCAAGTGGTGCTGGGACTGAGATGTTTTTTTCTTGATGTAACGCGTTAATATCGCAGGTAACCTGTCCCTGCAAAAACTTTTTGGCGTCAGGCCCTTTTACGATGAGTAATTTATGTTGTTTGAGCTGGCAAAACGCAATTGTTGTATCCATTTTTCTTGACTATCTACATGAGTTTTTATGAATGAAAAGAAGTCATTAATTGACCTTGGCTATTATAAACCGTAAGCTCACGAAAAGAGTATCAATGTTTTAATTTGTCGTAAATAGAGTGGCTAATGCATAAAAATCGTTTGTTTTGGAGTAGTCGTCGGGGAATGTTAGAGTTGGATCTTGTGTTAATGCCTTTTATTGAGAAGGTGTACTCTAGTCTTTCAGAGACGGATCAACAGTTGTATCACCTCTTGTTAGAAGAGCAAGATCAAGATTTGTTTACATGGTTTATGCGGCGTGAAGACCCCACAGACCCTAATTTACTAAGGATAGTGAAGATAATACGTGAAAATACAGGCATCCAACCCTCATAGCCCTCATAGCCCTCATAGTCATCATCACAGATCGTCTCCAAGATTGCGGTTGGTTCGTTTACAGCCCTCTCGATATTTGTGGGCTATCATTCGAATAGTTCACTTCTTGGCCATATGCGCTATTTGGCTAACAGGGTTGTCAATCACCATACAGCTTGTATTGTCGCTTCTCATTTTGTGGTCACTCGTCTATGCCTTTTGTCAGTACGTCATGCAACCAATATTTCGTTTGCATCATCGTCAAGAGAGCTGGTATTTAATCGTTGAAAAAGCACCTGTTTCGGCTATTTATAATAGGTTGAGACCTATATTTAGGGCAAGATTTTATGGTTTTGAGGAGTGGTCTGTCGGAGATCAATATCGTTTGGTGAGCTGGTCTTACTGCTCGACCTTTCTAGTTATTGTGCAAATTGAGGATAAGGAATCTCGTCAGCGACTTATGCCTATTTTTAGTGATTGTTGCGAGCAAGGTGAATTTCGCTGGTTGAGAGTCGTGATTAAGTATTTACTGTAGTTTTTATTCCCCTTTTTTTGTGTGTGGCAGTGTGCCTTAAATATCCCTTAAGGTTGATCTACGATTACGTTCTGGCCGGCAAAATTTGTGGGAACTAATATGGTGTCTCGGGTTATCTTGCCTAATTCAGGGTGATCTAATGAATAATGTAAGCCGCGACTTTCTTTTCGCTCTATAGCTGAACGAATAATTAATTGAGCAACAGTGACTAGGTTGCGTAATTCAACCAGATCATTGCCCACCTTGTAGTTACTGTAGTACTCAGCAATTTCTTTCTGTAATAACTTAACTCTATGCTGTGCCCTTTCTAGGCGTTTATGTGTGCGCACAATGCCAACATAGTCCCACATGAATCGACGTAGTTCATCCCAGTTATGAGATATCACCACATCCTCATCAGAGTTAGTGACTTTAGATTCATCCCAAGGTGGGGGTGGGCTGACAGGCTCGATATTGGCTAGCTGTTGGCGAATACGAGCGGCGGCAGAACGGGCATAAACAATACACTCTAGCAGCGAGTTGCTCGCCATTCTATTCGCACCATGTAATCCAGTAAATGATGTTTCACCAATCGCATATAAATTTTCTAAATCGGTTGCACCGTATTGATTGACCATGACTCCGCCACAGGTGTAATGGGCTGCTGGCACAATGGGAATAGGTTCTTTGGTGATATCAATGCCATATTGTAGACATTGCTTTTTGACCGTTGGGAAATGACTACTAATAAATTCTTCCGATTTATGGCTGATATCTAAGTAAAGATGATCACAGCCTAGTCGTTTAATTTCATGGTCTATGGCGCGCGCGACAATATCTCGTGGTGCTAGCTCTTCTCGCTTGTCAAAGAGATGCATAAACCGTTCGCCATTAGGTAATTTAAGGTGAGCACCTTCGCCACGTAAGGCTTCAGTAATCAAGAATGTTTTCGCTTTAGGGTGGTATAAACAAGTAGGGTGAAACTGATTAAATTCCATGTTGGCGACACGACATCCTGCACGCCACGCCATTGCAATACCGTCACCGCTGGCACCGTCTGGGTTGCTGGTATATAGATAAACTTTGCTCGCTCCACCGGTTGCTAAAATCACCACTTTGGCATCAAAGGTACAGACGACATCTTGTGCTCGGTTGTAAATGTAAGCGCCGCTGCAGCGCAAGCGTGGTTTATGTTGATCGGCTTGCTGAATGAGGTCGACAGCAATATGTTGTTCAAAAATATCAATGTTGTCACTGTTTCTAATGCGATCTATGAGTGTGCTGTGCACTTCTTTACCCGTGGCATCGGCGCTATGGATAATGCGCCTGTGACTGTGACCGCCTTCTTTGGTCAAGTGAAAGTCTTGGTTGTCAGTATTCTTCGTAAAGCTGACTCCCTGCTCAACTAACCAATTAATCGCATTGGCGCTATTTTCTACCGTAAAACGGACGGCTTCTTCATGACACAAGCCTGCACCTGCGCTCAGAGTGTCTTTAACGTGAGCATCTGTCGAGTCTAGGTCATCCAATACTGCGGCAATGCCGCCTTGGGCATACCATGTCGAGCCATCTTTTAATCTATCTTTACTGATAACCGCAATAGTGCCAACAGATGATAGGTTTAACGCCAAAGTGAGCCCCGCGGCTCCGCTACCAATAATAAGAACATCGTGACTAAAATGGGTTTTCATTGGTAGACTACTCGCAGAAGGTATTTATATTATTTTAATAATAACGACTTAGCTTTGTGCATCCAGCCGCGTTATAGCCTTTTAGTATATCATTTAGGAACTTATTAATGTCCAGCTGGTCTTATCGGCCAGAAAAATAAGTATATTTAACTGTGTAGAAGAGAATAAAGGTTAACTTTATCATTAGATCCTCAGTTAGCATTAACATTACAACAATAGTTATATTTATAGTGTATTAAATTTAGGGGAACATTTTGGGTAATCAGCAATGACAGAGCAACCAGCCAGAGATGCAGATCAGTTATTGGTTGAGCGTGTTCAGCAAGGGGATAAAAGAGCATTCGATCTTTTAGTTTTGAAGTACCAACACAAGATCATATCGGTAGTACACCGTTATATGAGAGATCCAGCCGACGTAAATGACGTAGTACAAGAGGCGTTTATTAAGGCGTACCGTGCATTGCCTAATTTTCGTGGTGAAAGTGCTTTCTATACGTGGATGTATCGTATTGCCATCAATACCGCTAAAAATGACCTAATCTCTAAAGGGCGTCGTCCTCCATCATCGGATGTCGATGTGGAAGATGCTGAATATTATAGTGGAAATGAGAATTTGCATGATGTTGATACTCCGGAAAATAACTTGTTTCGGGATGAGCTGCAAACGGCAGTTCAAAATGTCATTCAGAGCTTACCTGATGATTTGCGTACAGCCGTCACACTACGAGAAATGGATGGTTTGAGTTATGAAGAAATTGCTGAAATTATGGAGTGTCCGGTCGGGACCGTGAGATCACGTATCTTTAGAGCGCGAGAAGCCATAGATAAGATAGTGAAGCCAATGATGGACGACTATTAACAGTTTGATTTTTAAAGTGTTTTTTTTATTTATATAAAAAAAGTAAAAAAAATGAACTTTGCTAATAACCAAACGTCATATATTGCAAGATCAACAATGTTAGATAAATAAACAGCTAGATAGATAGGTATATTGATGAGTCAAACACCCGTAAAACAATCGCTTCAAGAATCTTTGTCTGCATTGCTGGATGGAGAGGTAACAGAGTTAGAAGTGAGACGCTTACTTAAAGCTGATGATGCGACCTATGCCGAAGCTAGAAACTCGTGGTCTCGTTATCAAATGGCTAGTTCTGCTGCGAAAAAAGATATCCCTAATGTCGAGTATCGTGATTTGTCATTAAGTATCAGTGCTGCGATAGCTGAAGAAGCTGTGCATACAGGCAAAGTTACTGTTGATAAACCGAAAAAAGCTAAAACAAGCATTTGGTCAGGAATGGGGCGTTTCGCTGTGGCAGCATCTGTTGCTGGCGCAGTAATTGTCGGTGTTCAATTTGCTCCAAATACGGCTGATCAGCATGTGGCAGAAAGTTCGTCAGTCACATTGCCATCTTCATCTGCCCCAAGCAGCTTTGCACAAGGCTTATCCTCTGATACGACGATTAGCACTGTTAGTAATACGGTTAAGAACCAGCAAAATTCTAGTGCCGAGCGTACACCTATAAATATTACTGAGAGCACCAAAGAACAATTAAAGCAAGCAGAAGAGGAAGTTAATCGTTTAATGCTTGAGCATGCACAAAATGCATCGCAAAATACACAGCAAGGCGTTCTTCCTTACGCAAGAGTTCCAGAAACAACAGAGAAATAATAATTTTCCATTCATTACACGACTATGTCTTGAATATTTGAGACGTAGTAGTGTCATTTAGACTAAAATAACGGTATGTCACTGATTATTGGTTTTTGATGTCCTTATTTACCTTTCACATTCTCGTTTCTTATCTACGTAATACCTCTCTAATGGTGTTATTAGTTTTCATCGTACTATTTCCCTTAATTGTGAGCGCACAAAACACACAGCTTGATCCTAAACAGGACGTCAGTGTGATTATTGACGCCCCAGCTTCTAACGCTAGTGCTGGCAAAGAGACAGCAAAGTACAAAGAAGTGACGATTGAAAACCTATTAAATGATGTGGTGAACGCCAATCGGTATTACAGCTATAAAGGCCTATTAACATATGAAGCCAATGGCTCATTGAGTACGTTGAGCTTAGATCAGCGTATTGATAGTGAAGGCGAGTTTAATCGCGTTTATCAAACACTTGCTTTTTTAAATGGCGAAAGCCGTCGTGTCTTGCGTGAACAAGAGTTAAATTATTGTGTTAGTGGGAGTACGCGTTGGGGATTATGGCCTAGTGTCTTTAGTCAAGATGAGTTACAGAACTCATATACGATTAGTTTTCAAGGGCAGTCTCGTGTGGCTAATCGTGGCACATTGGTGATTTATTTTGAGCCGAAAGATGAGTTTCGCTACGGTTATCGTTTCGATATTGATCAACAGACAGGGTTGATATTACGCTCAGCTATTTTAGAGGGCAGTAATATCATCGAACGTACACAATTTGTTTCTTTGGATTTAAGTCGAAAACAACAAGCTGTCGACG